>Ga0180433_10001364_pt1 | contig 40893 bp, 70 predicted proteins | sample SS_ome_8_FD_132980 | JGI IMG/M metagenome (GOLD analysis project Ga0180433, IMG submission 132980) | Hypersaline lake sediment archaeal communities from the Salton Sea, California, USA - SS_1_D_1 metaG | ecosystem: Environmental > Aquatic > Non-marine Saline and Alkaline > Hypersaline >... | reverse complement strand
TTTTAAATACTATTAGCTCTGACTGCGAGGCATTTAGTGAGTGAATTCGCATGTCCCATTCTGCGTATTCATCCCGCGTGGTGTCTATCGCAAATGTATTAGGAAAGAAAAAAGGATAGTTATCACCAGTTGATCTCAGACCTACGCGATCAGGTCCATCTCGATAACCAAATAATAAAAATGGTCCTATTTCTATGCGACTAGAAGTATTCTCTGAATAATCCAAGTTTTTGGAATAAAAAGTCAGTCGATAGTTCTTGTCCAAGTCCATGGTCAAGCGTTCAGGAGCAGCTATAGTTCTCTGTGATGCACCGTCATACTGAGCACCTACCCAGTTTAGGTCATCATCTATTATAGATAATTTGCTGGCATTGCCGATCCAGTCTTGAGCAGTGGATGTATAATCTTCGATTAACACACCCTGGTTCTCTACAGTTACTGTAAGGGTATTGGATTGATCACTGACATTTCCTAGATCATCTTCTGCAGTTGCTGTGTATGTGTAAGATCCCACAGGTAAGAGGCCGGTTGATAGTATATAAAGGCTGGGATCTGTGCTTGTACTAGCATCACCGATATATACAGAATCTTGGTAAACTTTTACTATAGAGTCGGGTTCCGCAGAAACTAGTATATCTATGGATTGATCAGATTTCTTTAGTGCATTGTTGGCAGTTGTTATAAAAGGTACACTGGGTGCAGTGGTATCTATTTCTAGAATACGAGTATCAGATTGCACAGTATTTCCAGCTAGATCAGTAGCAATGGCAGAAAATTCATAAACACCCTCAGAAAGCGAGTCAGTGAGAAATTCATATATACCTGATGCTATTTCTTGAAAAGGTCCTACTGATATATCATCTATGACCATGTCAACTTGTATGCCTGGATCAGATTCAACAGTAACCACGGCTTGCGTTTCATATGTTATCTCACTTATGTTATTTCCGTTGAGATCTTTTATATATAGAATTTTTACATCAGCTGGTCCAGATGTGTCTATTTCAAATATAAAAGGTGCAGACACAGAAACATTACCAGATGAATCTTCGGAGTGTACAAAAATATAGTATATTCCGTCGTTGAGCGAGTTTATACTTAGCTGAAATTTTCCAGGTGTGACTTCTACAGCATTTCCTAGTTTGTCATTGTTGTTGTATACACTGACGTTTGTTCCTGGATCTGCATCTATGTATACGAAAACAGGACCCTTTTCAGCGGTTATAAATGATTTTTTTACATTACTATTATTCATTGCGGTTCTCTGATAATTTGGTATACTGTGTTTGTCGAGTAGTTTTCATGTTTTATCCCACGGTTATAGAAGCTATCAATGGCTCATTGGGAAGTGTTGTATCAACCGAGAGTTGATATGCATCAGAAGTCTTTGACCCTAGTACAGAGTCAATGCATACAGCAGTAAAACTATACAAGCCTTCGGTTAATACGGGTGTTTGAAACTCATATGAACCTGCAGATGTTTCACTAGCAGAACCCATGAGCGTTGATTCGTTGTATATTTCTACAAGTGTATTTTCTTCGGCATTTACAGTTAGTGTAACAGCAACTTCACGGTTTAGTGTTTGTGATATAGGAGTGCCTTTATCATCTCTGATCAAGCTAATAACTGGATCTTCTAGTTCTGTATCAACAGTGACATAAACTCGCGTAGTTTCTTGTTGATTTCCGGCAGGGTCTGTTATTTTTAGGTATATTCTGTTTACGTCATTGTCTACAGCATCTAGTATTGCTGAGTAATTTCCTTGTGTAGAGGTCTCTTGTGCCACTCCTAGCAAGGTATTGCTTTTTTCATCATATACTTCTACTAACAGATCAGGTTCATACGGCGCTGGCAGTGTTATATCAAACTCTAGTTGCGTTGATTTTACTGTATCTCCGCTCGACACAAGATTTCCCTCGATATCAGTGATGGTTCCAGGAAATACATTGGGGTCAATATCAGGCATAGTAATGTCTATGCTAAAGTTTGTTACTGCAGACTGTTGTGATTTTTTGGTAATATCTTCGGATATAACCTTTATGCTGTGATCTCCTTCACTGAGATTGGGTGTAGTAAATATGAATAGCCCGTTGGTTCCTGACTCTACTGCAACTCCAATAGGCATTCCTTGATCATACACAGTAACAGTAGTTCCAGAATCAGCTAAAATAGTCATATAAAGACTGGTATCGCTGGTAATGCCTCCTGCTATATTGTTATTTGAACTATCTTTTATAGAGCTGATAACCGGAACCAGTAGTTGCTTTCTAGCTTGACCTATTATAGTTACCGTGACATCTTGCATATCTTTGAATGATCTAACTCGTATAGAATCTTGATTAACAGATCTTGCCTCTACATTTACTTTTCTAGAATTACTCATGGCATTGTAATAAAAGTTATCCATGTCTACTAGATTAAGATTATGCTGAATTTTTACATAATCACCAGCGGTTAAATCCACATTTGTGTGAAATTCTCGAACCATGGATTGTTCACTGATTGCCTTGTATAGTCCTTTAGGAGTTACTACCGAAGAATCACTTTCTCCTGCTATGATATCACTTTCTGTAGCTATTTTTACTGTCCCTGCAGTTTCATGCGTAGCAAGAACTATATTCGATGCTTGTATGACCAAAGCATCAACAGAACTGGTAAAAAATAACCAGTCACCCACTTCTGCTTTATTGCCATAAGTAAATGTTACGCCACTCATAGACAAATCACCTGCCACAGAAACCAGATATTGGTATCCGGCAACAGCACTACATTGGTTATCCAGTGACTGAGAGCCATCTATGCTGCCTTTGTATATAACATCGCCTTCTATGGTGGTGGATATGTTTATGAATTCTACACCTGACCATATCTTGAGCATGTCAGCATCTGTGTCATAGATAAAAAATCCAATGTGATCAGTATCTAACCAACTTGACAGAGCAGTTACTTCATCACTGTCTACCTGATGTACGATGAAGTTTTTTAACTGGTTGTTGTTTCTTAGATCTATGCCGTGATGAAATTGTTTGGAGGGCATTCCTGTAACCTTTTAATATTATTTACGGAGTTTTTGAGCACCTCCATTCAAATCTGGTATATCTCGGAAGATCACTTAAACTTACACAAAAAGTTAACAATTTTAACAATAAATAGTTATGTGCTGTCTCTATAAAGATAGTACAGGGGGCAAATATGGAATTATCAAAGGATGTAATTGATGATATAAAAGATAGAATGTCTAGATTTGAAAATAAGATAGACATATTAAGCGAGGCTATGATGTCGATGGTTCGCATCGAGGAACGACAAGGTCAACAAAGCAGAGCCTTGGAACGATTGTTTTCGCAAGTGGAAACCTTGGACTCAGAAGTTAGAAGTCTAAAGGAGCAGTTGAGTAACAATAGCCTTAGAATAGGTTTCGGGCAACGGGTGTTTTGGATTGTTGCAACAGGTTTACTAACCGGTACACTAGCAGTCTTTGTTAATAACGTCTGGGGAACCTAACATGTTATGTTTATTAGGAGTGAGTGCAAACTCACTCTTTTTTTTGGAAATCTAAATGAAGCCCACTGATATAAAACTCTTTTCAGGCAATGACGTTGTGCATGACGATCAAGCAATCAGATATTATCATGAATGGAAACTACATAGATCCGATGGTCCTGCTGTTGAGTACCACAGTGGGGGTCATGAGTGGTATCTAAATGGCAATCTTCACCGAGATAATGGTCCTGCGCGTGAATTGGATAAAATACAAGAATGGTATCAACACGGAAAACTACATAGATCTGATGGGCCTGCCAGAATAACCTATTATAAAAAAGAATGGTATAAACATGGTAAACTACATAGAACCAATGGCCCCGCTATAGAAAGTAAGGTTGGTGCACACAGATGGGCATTAGATGATCAACTATTGTCTTTTGATGAATGGTGCGGTATATTAGGCTATGATAACAAGCATTGCTTGATATACCGATTAAAGTATTTTAGTTATGTATAGTTGACATTGAATTATTTCTAGTGTATACTAGAAAAAAACGAGGTAGATATGAAACTTATAGCAGGCCCTTGTCAACACGAAAACCTAGAACATAGCTTAAAAATAGCAACAAAAGTTTATAATATAACGCAGTCAATGAACATTGACTACTGGTTTAAAGCCAGCTTTGATAAAGCCAATCGAACCCACGGTGATAGTGCAAGAGGTCAGGGTCTGGAAAGAACTCTCACTGACTTTGCTTCGATAAAACAACAACTTCCGGGAATTAAAACACTTACAGATGTTCATGATGTTCAGCAAGTAACAACTATTGTTGAACAGTATTCGGATTCTGTAGATGTGCTGCAGATACCTGCATTTCTTTGTAGACAAACAGATCTTATCACCAGTGCATGTGAGTCAGGAATGACGGTTAATATAAAAAAAGGACAGTTTCTAGCTCCCTGGGACGTATCAGGACTACTTTCAAAAACACAACACGCCGAACAGGTATGGATAACAGATAGAGGAACTTGTTTTGGTTATAATAACTTGATTGTAGACTTTACAGGACTAGAGTTTATGATTAAAAACTATGATTGCGATATATTTTTAGATATTACACACTCGGTTCAGAAGCCTTCGGGACAAGGTACAAGCTCAGGTGGAAATCGAGAGTATGCACCCGGCTTGGGTAGAGCAGCAGCAGCGTTGGGAGTAGAAAACTTTTTCATGGAAGTTCATGATAATCCCGAATCTGCTCCCAGTGATGGTTCAGTGATGATAGAATTAGATTCTTTAGAAACTGTGATTCAAGACATATACAACCACTATTCGTTGCAAAAACAAAAATATTAATTAAATAATTAATAGACATATGAGTTATAGTTTTACATGAAAAGCAGTAGATTTTGCATATGCATGTTTTGTTTTCTTATAGGTCTATTAGTTTCTAGTATGATAATGGATATGCCGTCTTTGAGTGTTATGATCACAGTGGTGATGATATGTTTTTATGGACTGGCAGTAGCACTAGTCATCAAGGATGTATGCAAACAATTAAAAAATAATGTTGATTAAATATATCAGGGGATAACATGAACAAGTTTGAGCTATATAAAAAAATAAAAAAACTTCGCAGTGAGTACCAAAAAATAAATGAACAGATACAAAATTTTGATATCAAAGAAAATATTGACATTTCTTTGTTTGAAGATTACGTAAATAAGGGTTACGGCAGCATTGTGATATTTGGAAAAGAGTTTACTGCAAGTCAGATTCTCAAGTTGCTAGATGTCAAAACATGGGATCACAATCTAGAATTATGGAGCACAGATCAAGAATTCGATCTCAAAGAAAATCCTGAATACCAAAATCTCTTGAAAATAAAACAAGATTTAAAAATTGAGATTGATAATACAGCCAAGAGTTTGGTTAATGAACACGAGTCTTGTTGATAATAACTTATAGTAGGATTAGATTTCTATGAAAAAGTATCATTTGATAAGCAACTTAAATGATTTTGAATCAGCTTTTAAAAACAAGAACAAAAGACAATTGAGAAAATTTACTGATAAACTAGCAGATGATGGTAATAATCGAGTTGCAAAGCGCAAGCGAAAAATAAAAATATCATACTAGAATCAAGTCGGAGAACACGTGAATAAGTTTACTTACACTAGCAAACAACAATCAGTTTATCTACCCGACTATCAACTCAAAGCACAGTTAATGGGTACTTGTATAAAAGATAAAAAATCTTTTTATGAAATCTATTTAGATCAGCGTATCAGACTTTTTATAGATCCCAGTAGAACACCTATCTTGTTTCAAGAACAAAGTGATTGATTTAGTTTATAAAATATCGCAGGCATAAATAATACTAGACAATCAAGGAATTTTTATGGCATCAATAGGAGTAAATCCGAGCCTGTCTTCGGGTATAATAGAAATAGATTCAAGTTCAAGCCTGTCTTCAGGTGAAACAGAAAAAATAGCATCATCGGTAACCAGTGATGTTGCTATTGATTATACGGGTTACTATGCAAGAATAGCAACGGCATTGGAGTCCATATCCCAAACACTTATAGACATAAAAACCAATATGGAAACCAGTGATTCTAGTGACACCGAAACCTTTGCAGATAAGATACATGCGATAGCAGATCATCTAAATGTTCAAGGTACAAATGGGAACTTTGCTGATCAACTAGTAGCCATAGCAGATCATATGAATGTTGAAGGCACAGACGGTAATCTAGCAGATCAACTAGTAGCCATAGCAGATCATCTAAATGTTCAAGGTACAGATGGGAATCTAGCAGATCAACTAGTAGCCATAGCAGATCATCTAAATGTTCAAGGCACAGATGGGAATCTAGCAGATCAACTAGAAATACTAGCTGCACAGTCTGTTGAATACAATCAACGAACTAGAATGGTTAGATTAATAGTTCCCTTTTCAAATAATATAATTGTAAAAAATGAAAAGGTTTCTTCAGGAACAGCACACGGTATAGTTCATAATTCTATATTTGTAGATGATGATTCTTGGGGAGTTGCTAACCGATATGGTGTTCTAGATCTACGAGCAGTTGAGGGTGAATTTTCAACAGGTGACATGGTCACCGGTGAGAAATCTGGAAAAACTGCCTCGGTAGTTCATGTACTAGAACTATCAACCGTGTCATGTGATGAGGTAACATCGGGATATAATTATTCAAGTCTTACTCAGCCTTTGAACAACAATCAACAACGTGCTATGGTGATATCAGCCTTGAAAAATTCCAATTCACTGGATGAATTTGTTGCTGAAATATCAAGTCCTAGCACTATTCCATTAAGGAAAGCATAGATGACAAGTCCGGTTACTAGGCTGGGAGATGTTTGCACAGGACACGGATGTTTTGGGTCTAGACCTAGTTCCAGTGCTAGTCCCAATGTTTTTGTTAATAACATACCTGCACACAGAAGAACTGACGCATGGTCTTCACACTGTTGCGGAATACCTTGCCACGGATCAGTTCTAGCAGCAGGTAGCGCAACTGTTTATGCAAATAATCTAGATTTAGGTAGAATAGGAGATCCTGTGGCATGCGGTTCTTCAGTAGCCACAGGATCTCCCAATGTATACGCAGGGTAGTTAGATAAGTATAAATCTTGCAGATACTATTAAATCATCGCCCGAAGGACAAGAGGCTGCTATTCTTATATTAGAATATCGTTGATCAACAGTCACTGAAGAGATCACGTATTTACTGTTTTAGTATCTTACAGGATCTGACATTCCGTATGTTGTTACGTAAAAATTACTGAAAGATGATATTTCAGCATGTATAGCGGAATTACTTTGAAGAGATCCGCCGCCTATTTGTAACATTACATTTCCATCTACCACAGATGCTGTCCATGTTGGATATGTGCCTGATGATGGTGAAAAAACTTTATTTTCTACAGTAAGATCCACATCAGTTACAATTGTACCTTCGCTAGCACCCCTTGTTGCTATATAAAGTTTTTGCATAAGAGAACGGACGTTATTAAGAGGATCTAACAGATATATGGTTAATTCGTAAGTTGCGTATGAAACACTAGACTCTAAATATAAAATATTTTGAGGTGTTACATTAATATTTAATGATAAATAAACAACCTTTGATATTTTTGAATTTTGTATTATTTGTGTGCCTGTTATTAAACTAGAAACTTCAAGATTATATCCAGTTTCGATATATTTTTGTTTTTCATCTATATATAAACCTTCTTTAAGACTCACAGATTTTTCATTGGTAGAATATTTATGAACGGAGCCTTTAATAGACGTTGATTCATCCCTAATTACACACGATACTAGAAGAAAACTAGCGTCATCGGGCATGGCAACTGTCTGGCCAAATACATATGTGCTTGTGTCGATTTGAGGGTAACCACGCAGATTCCATCCCGATCCATTCCAATCATAGATATAAACTGCTCCTCTACCTGAAACTGATATATTTTCCCAATAAGGACAGGCTACTGCAAGAATGCTTGCATCAGATGATAATGCTACATCGGTTCCAAAGTATGCTTTATATTGACCGTCAATAGCAGTCAATACGGGCAGTAACGGATCCCATGTACTAGTAGTACTGTTCCATTCGTATGTGTAAACTGCTCCAGCGTTATCGAGATCTGATGAGTTGCTTTCTCTCGAACCTACTACAAGAATACTTGCATCAGACGATAGTGCAACACTGCTTCCAAAATACGCACTCGATTTCGTAGTGTTATCGCTGGAGGTTATTTTCGTCAATTGATCCCATGAACTAGTACCGCTATTCCATTCGTATGTGTAAACTGAACCAGTATCTGAACCTAACACGTCATCTCCATAAGAACCTACTACTAGAATACTTGCATCAGATGATAGTGCGACTGCAGCGCCGAATATACCTCGAACTTGAGCATCTATAGCAGTCAATTCCGCCCCCAATTGATACCATGAACTGGTGGAGCTATTCCATATATATATGTATAAACTGCACCTTGGTCAAGACCGACGGATCCGTCCCAAGTTGATACACCTACTACAAGAATTGAACCATCACCTGATAGCGCAACACTTCGTCCGTATCTATTACCTGTTCCAACTGAAGTATCATATAATACTGAACCAACTTGTGACCAACTATCACCTTCCCAGTTATAAGTAAATACTCCACCTTGATTATCGTTTTCGTTGTTATCCCAGAGCATGGCCCCAACTACTAGTTTTCTTCCATCTCCTGATAATGCGATGTCGGAGCCAAAATTATCATTAATATCATCCGAAATCAAAGGAGTACCTATTTCGGAAAAATTTTCTATAAATTTACCTATTTCTACTTTATCTTCAGTGACTCGTAGTTTTTCAATTTCATTACTTTTTACAATTACAGAATCATCTTCGATATAATATCCTTGGTCTAGTACACTAACTTCTTCTTGAATATTATATGTATATACCGAACCTTGTTGAGTTCCTCTAAGTTTGTTATCACGGATAGCTCCTATTACAAGTATGTTGCCATTATCTGACAATGCCAAACCCTTACTTGCCTCATCTGTAATTACCGCCCTCAGTTCCCATGATGTGCCATTTTTATCATATATAGCAGTTTCTATATTACTTGTTACTGCAAGAACACCGGCATCACTGGAAAGTGCAACACCTCTTCCAAATTGGATGTCGTTATCGACCGTGTCAGCATTTAGTATGCTTCCAGAAGGACTCCACGAATTTGTAGAAGATACCCATGTATAAGTATACACGCCACCTTGTCTAGTATATGTATCAGAGCGTGACACTGATCCTACTACAAGGATACTGGCATCATTCGATAGAGCAGTTGAATATCCAAACAAATCGCCGGGATTAGAATCACTGCCAGTTAGCATTGATCCTAGCTGATCCCATTGTTGAGAAGCAGAATTCCATTCATAAGTGAATACAGACCCCTGCTCATCTCCGTTAGGCCACAAAACTGAGCCAACAACAAGTATATTAGCATCATCTGATAAGGAAACAGATCTACCAAATCCCGTATGAGCGGCATCATTTAAAGTCAGAATTGGTCCTAGTTGATCCCATTGTTGTGTACTGGAATTCCATTCATAAGTAAACACAGCACCTTGACCTGATATTGTCCCATCCCAACCAGGAGCACTTGCAACAAGTATATTTCCGTCGCCAGATAAAGCAACATCAAAACCTAATTCATCATACGCACTAGGACTATCATGGGTTAATTTTGTTCCTCGTTGTTGCCATTCGGAACCAGTCCAATCAAATATATAAACAGCACCTTGTTGCTCTTTTCCGTCTACGTCTAGCCACTTAGAACCTACAGCAAGAACACTAGCATCGCCTGATAGTGCAAGATCATATCCAAATCTTTCTTCGTAGTAATATTCTAGTACAGAAGCAATCTGTTGGAAAGATTTCTCGAATCTACCAATTTCCGTTGCATCATTTGATTCGTTGATAGTTTGTTCATATGTACTATCTTGTGTTACATTTATCCATGCTAGTTCATTAGCATTATACACCTTAAGTTGTTGATTAGCTGTATCATACCATAATTGTCCAGCAACAGGACTAGATGGCTGTGAAGATGAAAAGGTCACACCTGATACTGTTGTTGTTGCTGAATCACCGGGTTTTTTATATACGCCTATATAAGACATTAATAGACTCCTTTTTTGTATTTATTCATTGTTATATTTGTTTTTTAAAGTGTGTATCTCTGATTCTAGCACTTCTATTCTTTTTATAGATTCTTGAAGTGCAGCAGTCAGCAAGGGAACTATTTTAGAATAATCAACTTGCTGATACACAGGGTCCCCTTTATCATCGACTTCATCTTTGATTCCTGTAACTGCATACGGGACTATTTTTTGAACTTCGTGTGCTATGAACCCGTCTATAGTTTGATCAGGAGTTTTTGCATAGTTGAATGTTTTAACAGGAATAGATTTTATTTTATCGACGGCATTTTCGACTTCTATTATATTTTCTTTTAATCTATAATCAGATGTGGTGTTATATGATAAACTAGATCCGTTGTTGGTGATAGAACCCATTAACAATCCTTTGTAATTGTCAGTTAACGAAATATTACCTCTATAAAATTCTAGTGAGTTCGAAGTATATGTACTAAAATAAGAACCCTCCATGCCTAGTTTTAAAATGTTTTTAGTAGCACCGTCATTAGATGATCTTCTGGTTCTGAACAAAAAGTTTTCTTGTGTACTACCGTTATCAGTGAGTTCAAATATAGCGTTTAAACTGTCCAATTCGGCTGCTGCGTGTTCAGCGTACATACTGAACTGATCACTTCTTCCTACAAAAGATATTCTTTTTATTTTACTGTATAGATTTTGTATGGTTGCTTCGTCGGTTGTTGTCTTGCCTATTCCAGCTAGTGACACTGCTTCGGTGCTATCTTTGTCCACGTCATTATAAAAGTCCAAGCCAAATCTAGTTATATATAGTTGTTGCTGCCAGTTTGAAGCCGAACTCATGTCATCGCTGGTGAACACTCGAAGTCCGCCGTCGTATTCTTCTAAGACTACACCGGTGTTCTTGGTTACATTTTCAAGTTGTATGCTAGATCCTCGACCTACTTCATCAACAGGATCTCCGGTTCTGGATATATGTAGATCAGTTAATTGTCCTCGAGTAGTGTTATTGCCTTGTAAGCTCAAACATACTCCGGTATATTGGGGTTTTACAATCAAACCGTGTATCTGAGTTAGTTCTGACACAACACGCAGTCTATTTTCTAGTTTATAAAGTCTGGAATTCTCTGAATTTGGTGTTTGAAAATCTGTGACCTCGAATGTACTAACAGATCCTATAGTTGTTTCTCCTGTAATATCGGTTCCATCTGTAATGGAACCTATAACAAGTCTGTTAGATTCTGTAGACAGTGACGCCGAGATAGTGCTTACGTAATTTTTAGACGAACTAATCGGTATAATAGTGACATTGACCTGTTCCGTAGCTAACTCACTAGCTCCGAGATTATTCATGAATATTCCCGTGAGATCCCAACTATTACTGCTTAGCCGGTCTCGTTTATACATATAGACACCGCCTTGATAATACGATTGATCTCCTTCAGCGGATTCTATTATATTTCCAACACTAAAGTCGCATACCAGTACAGTCTGACCATCTGTAGATATCTCAACATCTTCTCCGAACTTTGATGCATGCTTTAGTCGTATGGGATCAAAGGTATATGTTAGATTCCATTGACCGTTCGAGGTATTAAAGTTGAACAAATATGCTTGACCGGTCAAACTAGTATCAATAGTGCCAGAAGGGTTGCCTACTACCAAATACCTCCCGTGAGCATCTATTGAAACTGAACAACCGAAATTATCAGGACCTTCTAACGGAGAGTCTAAGTTCATATAAAAAGAAAATAACCCGCTGCTATCTCTTCTGTAGGTTGTTACAGTTGATTGTCCCATGTCTCCTACGACTAGTATATTGCCGTATGAGTTTATATCTACGCCGTATCCAAAATATGTACTAGATCCTTCTATGATTTGATCCACTTCATACGATGATGTAGTTTGATTAAATTCATAGATGTACACGTGACCCGAGGACGAGGAATCAAATCGCTCAGGGTAACCGATCACGAGTATACTACCGTCACCGTTCATGGAAACTGACATGTAGTTTTCATCGTTAGAAGTCACTGTTTGACTAAATGAGTTTATTATACCGTTGGTTTGTCCTCTATGAACCCATGTCTCAGAAGAATCATCCCAGTCAAATATCGACACCTTTGGCGAAGAACCCTTGGAAGCAACAGCAAGAACCCGCCCGTCTTTGGATATTTTTAAATTTCTTCCAAACCGGTTACCTGTTATGTGATAAGGATCAAACAGGTTGTCTTTTACTTTTTCTAGCACTCGCTGTCGTTTGATGTTAAGTGAGCTTGAGCTTAGTTCACCAGACAAGTCTGCATCACCACTAGATGATATTACAGTGTTGGATTCTTTGTTGTTGACAAAATGAAAATTGCCATCAACATCAAGTATTTTAGTATTGTTATCCTGTGTATAAACATTAGTCTCATTAAAAGTGTATGTAAACACAGAACCAGCATAGACGCCACTTTTTATATGCATTTCTGCTGAACAAACCAGTGTTCCGTTACTGTATGCAACAGCTTCTCCGAATGCGTAATCATCTTTTATAGACGGTGTTATGGCAAAAGGACGGGGACGCCATTCATTATCAACTAGATCAAATACAAATACTCTGCCGGCTTCTCGGGAAGTGCTATTGTAAATTTCTTCGAGTTGAGTAACAAATAAAATATTACCGTCAGCAGACAAACAAACACTTTCACCGAATCCTGCTGTTCTATAGGCATAAGGCGAATATACTTCATGTGTTTTAGTCCATGTATTTCCGCTTCTAGCGAATACAAAAACCGCACCGGCATTTTCGTATTCACTAGCATAATTATCTATACTCACTGCTAGCCTAGACAAGTCATCACTGAACGATAGGTTCCTTAGAGAAATATTAGGAGTTGCAGCAGCATGTACGTCGATATTACCTGTTGCTGCAGTGTTATGTATAGGATAAAATGTCTCGGATTTTACCCAAGAACTGGATGAACTGTTCCAGTCATAGGTAATAATAGCTCCTTTTCCGTTGATGTCAGGAAAAGCAGCATGAAGACCTGCGATTAGCGTATTTCCATCTCTGCTGATTTTAGCAACTTGCCCAGACATAGAAACGGGGCTGGTTTCAGAAATTTCAAAAGAATTTAACAGATCCCAAGCAGTACCATTTCTTTGATACGTGTACGCTTTATACACCTGAGATGTAGATAAACCTATCTTACTTCCTACTACGAGTTTTTGCCCATCACCTGATAAACTAACTATTTGCCCGTATCTTTCTATTTGTGTATCAGGAGATGCGTCAAATGCAGTTAGCACAGATCCCTGCTGTACCCATTGATCTCCAGATCTTGTATAAGTATACACTCCGCCTTGTCTATTCCATGCTTGTGAACCTACCACCATTGTGTTGCCATCAGATGATAGTGATATATCTTGTCCGAATTCACTAGCTCCGTCATAACCAAATTTTGCATAAGCTTCACTGAAATAATCAGTAGGAAATAAAGGTTCTCCTACTTGTGTTACTTGTGTAACTGATTCTATTGTTGATGCAGCAACAGCATCATCACTGTTAGCTAGTGTTACCCATCCTTGTGTACTGTCATAGACTTTTAGCTTGTTTTCACCGGTGTCATACCAAAAGTCTCCGGTAACAGCATCAGTGGGAGCAACAGTTCCGGTTACAGGTTCGGTGGCTGATATTGATGCAAGGTCTGTGTTTGTTGCTAGTGTTACCCACCCTTGTGATGTGCTATAAACTTTTAATCGTTGTTCACCGGTATCATACCAAATATCGCCTTCTGTCTCAGATTCAGGTGCTGTAGCAGATGCTGTGGTTGTTACGTCTTCTAATACTCCTATATAACTCATTTTTACCTCTCGTGTATGTTTATCTAGTTGTTATAAATTTTGTTGTTATAGTTCCAGAATACTCAGAAACGCATCTGCGGAACTGGCAGTATCACAACTGATTCGGATTTCATGTAGACCGGTTATGTTTATAGGTTTATCCCAAGTCAGTGTAGCGTTACCAGGAATGATTATGTTATTTCCCAGATATGTGACGTTGCTCCCGTCAAAATAAGCAATATCAACGTATACATCGTTACTGTTTTTGTTTGCAATAAATAACGAATGAACCACTGCACCGTTGTTTGGTGCAGTGTATATAGTTTGTAGTACAGAGCCTATATTCCTAGACTGTGAATTCACAAAGTATTGTGCCATTATTCTTCTCCTTTTATATTTTTAATGATAATATTCGAATATATGTATTTTTAGTATTTATGATATCTATAGTAAATCAACAGTAAACTACGGGAGTAAAAACAGTGGGTAATAGAATATAAAACAGCTTGCATACCCGCAAGCTGTCTTGTTTTATAAAAATCAGGCAAAAGCAAGAATTGTTTTCGTGCAGTGATTTGTTTTTATTCAGTGTAATCTTCTATGATGTTTCCTGAATAATAGTCCCTGGCTTGTTCTATTTGCTGTTCTCGTGAGAGATTACCAGAATTCTTGTTTGCTAACCAAACAAACAGCTTATTAGAACTATACTGAGACTGATTCATAAATATTTTTTCAAAGTTCGTGGATTGAGTCAGCAGTGTGTTAATAACTCGGTTATTAACATTTGTTGTTGTGACTACTACATCAAAATTTCTAGCACCCTCCATTGCTGCATTGTACAACAGAAAAAGATTATTGATGTTCTTATAAGCATCCGTTAGATATAAATAACCCACTTCTCCTATGCTATGACCGTAGTCTTGTATAGTCTTAATGCCAACTGTTCCCACAGCAGTATCACCATCATACAAAGTGAATGCACTTCCGCTAGGCCCTAGCTTTTGTTGTATTCTAGAAGGATTTAGTTGCCAAGACAGTTGACCGGTGGTGTTATATAAATCTGCAAAGTCTTGTAGTTCATCGTCGGTAGTAGTTCGGTCTACTCGAATTGTTTCTAGTATAAATTCTTGATCTATTAATTCTTGTTCTAGTAGTTCTTTTATTATCATTTTATTTTTCCTTGATTTTTTATTATTTATTATATATAATCTAGATATAATAGCTTATAAAAGGGGATCTTATGAGACTTGACATGCGAATTAATGCACAGATATCAGTGTGTGATTCCGTGATACCTGATATACAAACAACAACAAAACAGTTATTATCAGATATACTACCCGGTTGTGCGGAGTTAAAAACCATTTCTGTAGAGCTTGCACATTGGCAACAAATAAATGCTGTGCACGGTTGGTTCTGCTCTAGATTTCCCGGAATATATAACAATTCATATACACCAGTGGCATTAGATGATCTTGTTTCTTTGAAAACTAGTATACAAGAGGTTATATCTGATCCTGATTCAGCAGATAGAATATTACCAACTGTTCCAGGCTATGGCTTTGGATCACGAGAATACAACGATCAGTATTTTCAAAAACTAGACACGGTTCTGTGTTCGTTGGATAAAATAATATACGACCCTGGTATTTGTGTTTGGAAATTGTTTTATCTGTGTTCTTGGTGAGATCACTTTGTAGAATTTGATCATTGACATCACAACAGTTTTCTTGTATTATAGATCAACACTCAAGGAGATTATTATGTACAAAACTGTTCCTGGTTGTGATAACTGCAGCAACAACAGCAAATACAACCCGTTTACTAACGTAGAAAATCACTACTGTATGTATAAATCGGCTATGTGTATAGATAACAAGCAGTATCTACAGTCTTCTAATCACGATAACATATTTGAACAGTTTACACTGGATCCTTCTACGTGTGATAACAACTTTAACCCCCAAGAAATTCCCAAATTTTTTATAATTAAATCCGAATCAGAATTTGTAGAGTTGTTTATATCATTTTTCAACAATGAATTTCATGTCACAGATGGTCTAAGCACACGCAAGGAAATCTGCGATGACGCATGTTATAATGCTTTTGTTAATGTCTACGGAGATACGGAAGAAGTGTATATAAACGGTGAATTCAACGATGATCTTGCTCACGAATACATACTTGATCAAACTTCGGTTAAAAACATGGATTTTCCCTTGATAGTTTATGTAAATCATTATTCCCATTATTCAAATTCAGAAAATGAGATTGTGATATTTGATTATGTTTCACTAAATGAGATGATATAAGATGAATACCAACACAGATAACACATTACTAGGTTATTCCTGGGGATACAAGCAAGTCACTTCCAGCGATCAAAATCAATTCTATGTTAATTTTGTTCAGGGAGTTTCATCAACATATCCTCAAGAGCATCAACACAAAAAAGATTTTCACTGTGAACAGATAACTCAAGGGCAGTACTCTAGCTTGTATCTTGATAAAACAGAAATCATCAAACAGTTCCAACAGAATATTCAATTATATCAAGATAGTTATGAAGATTGCACAGATCAAAATTCACTGTTATGCCAACAGTACCGAGAAATGCTGATGTATATAGATCATGAGGATATCAAGAAGTACTTTGCTGTTTCTCAGGTTTTACTGAATATTTCGCTCGGCAGATATAAAAACTCATTGGAATCTGTTCTAGATATTCTAGAAGTTGACTCTGACAAGCTTGATATATATACTTGCATTCTAGAGAGATATTATCGAAAACATATTGACGAGGTATTCAATGATGACTAGAGTGAAAACCTACAAAAAATTTCAACCTGTTTCTTTACTTGTTGATGAAAAAGTCAAATTCTTGCTAGATTCCGGCGGCGATATAGTCAGAGATAAACAAGATCATCTTGTTATAGAGCGACATAGCATGTATGCTCGTGTGGATAGCTATGGGCGAGTATCTTGGTCCAGAGAGATGTGTGATCAAGGTTACTAAAAAGTTTTTCTGGTGTGATATTACTCTTGACAAGAACAGTGTTTTTTGATATACTGCTAACAAATACAGAGGCTTATCATGTTTATCAAGTATAATTCACTAGAAAATCTGCACAATGTCAAGGCTGGTATTGATCCCGATCATCAGGTCATAGTCTATGAAAAAATAGACGGTAGTAACTTTTCTTTGTGTGTTTCTCATGATGGTAACCATAGATTTGCTAGCAGAAACCAATTGGTCAATCAAGAATGGAATGATCTCTGTGATATTGTTCCTCAGTTTATAATCAACGCTGTTAAGCAGTATGCAATTTACAACGGTTGTTCTGTGAATCTATACGGAGAAGTTTTTTCAAGTAAAATACTCAAGAGATTTAATTATGGACAAACACGTATTCGTTTTTTTGACCTGGCTATAAACGGCAAACTAGTAACTCAACAAGAGTTTCTGAGAATGATAGAGTCTTGGGAAGCACAAGACTACTTGTGCAAGATCATAGGACAGATGAAGTACAGCAAAGCTGTTGACATAGATGTAGAAAACATTGCTTCATTTTATGATCTGTCGGGAAAAAATATTGAAGGTATAGTGATAAAAGGATATAATCAACATTTGCGTGATGCTCACGGGCATATTCTGATAATCAAGAAAAAATCCAAGGCATTTTCTGAAAAATCCAAATCCAAGACTTCAAGAGTAGGTCCAGAAGAACTCACTGATATACAAAAACAACTCTTGGATTATGTGTGTGAATCTCGGGTAATATCAGCAGAATCCAAGCTAGGTGAGTTTGATATCCGAAAAACTGGAATGTTTCTCAAGGAGATTTCACAAGATGCTATATCTGACTTTGAAAAAGACACAAATAACCAATTTTCTAAAAAAGATTACATGAGCAAGAGTTTTTCGCAAAAAGTCAAACAAATGCTATTTGAAACATATAACATAACATGATATGACCGGAGATCTATATGAATCAACAAGACACTGTTCAAACAACAAGAATATACGATTTTGTTAAAATAAAAGAAAAAAACGATAACGTAACTCTATACATAAATCAAGGAAAGTACCAAGGAGTAGAATTTTATTTTTCTAATATGAATATTGCAGATCAGTACAATCAAGACGGTTCTAGTAATCTGTTGTTTGATATTATCGTAGAATCTTGTCCTCAACACTTGAAAGCTGATCTCATGGACACTGATACACTTCCAAATGATTTTGTAGAAGTTGCTACAGAAGTCATGAATGATATAATAACCAAGACCGCAGAAATGTATAACGAGTTTGAAGAAGTAAAAGATGTACAGTGAACATGCAGAGTCAAATAACATGAACAAACTCATATACAACGCACTAAAAACTCCAGATGGCACGATTATACAAAGTCGTCATAGACATGACTATGTTGTACACGAAGATTCTAATGGTAAAACCTACATGTTAGACGGTGGACTAGACTATATTAGATCTAGTGCAAATGGAGATGAAGAATACCTTTCAGTTTATCTAGAAGACGGTCATGAAACGGTTCGTGAATATCTTACATGGGGAACCTATGGTAAAAATGGTGATCAACCACTCGCATACATCAAACTCTGTGATATGACAACAGAGCATATTCAAGCATGTTTGGATAATGTATCCAACATGTATCCACAGATTCGTACCGCTATGAAAAATGAACTTGACTATCGGTTTGAAATGAACTTGACTTTCGGATCTGAATTACATCAGAATGTCTAAAGAATTAAGTAAAAATAAGCGTCTTGAAATCGCTAACGTATGCTATGCGAATGTAGCAGGTGAGTTTGCTTACTTTACCAACCCCAGGTATCGCGGTGATAATTTTACATGGGATTGGTTTATTGAATATTGCAGTGATCGTGCTGATATGTGGATGGATCTTAATGACGTTAAAGGAACAAAGAAATTAATCAATGAAACAGCCAAAGAGTTTGCTATTGAAATAGCTACTAGACTAGTGAAAAATGCCACTGAATGAACTTGACTTTTGTATTGGAAAGTCATATAATGAATTATCTTAAAAAGAGGTATAAAACATGATTACATTGCAAAAATGGTTCTCTATTGTGGGGAATAAATCCCGATTAGAAGGCGACCAGCTTTATGTTGACAAACCTGGTCTAACTTTTTTGACAGCCGTAGTATCATCAGGTACGTTTGATAGTCCTGATTCCCAGGCCGCCACTAGTATTATTTTTGAAACAAATACTTTGGAAGTTTTTGGCGTAGATGTATGCGACTATAACAAAGATAAGGCTTATCGAATTCTAGACAAATCTATCAAAATGGATAAGTTGGCATGGGATGGTGTTAATTTTATTGACCTAGAGACTGACGAAGATTTCATTGAAAAAATGACAGCTATTGTTAACGGCGATGATTATGATGATCGAATCGTAGTACCTCTTGACATGAGTGACGAAGAGTTGTTTTTTCTTATGAAACGAGCACATGAACATGACATGACTCTTAATCAGTATATAGAATACTTGACAAAAATTCTCGTTAATGATAATGAAATATCTAAAAAAGAGATATAAAATATGATTACATTGCAAAAATGGTTTTCTATTATTGATGATGGGTCCTCGTTAGATGGAGGTAAGATACTGATTGGCGATCAGTATCTTACTATTCTGACATCGGAAGCAACAAAGTATGGTACTTATAAAACCTACTCTTCGTCTAGTATTATCTTTGATCCAAAAACATTCAAAGTTTATGGTGTAGAGGTTTGTGATTATGAAAGGGAAAATGCTTATCGAATCCTAGAAGGACTTGAAATGGATGAATTAGCATGGGATGGTGTTAATTTTGTTGATCTGGAAACCGATGAAGATTTCATTGAAAAAATGTCAGCTATTGTCAACCAAGAAGATTATGATGATCGGGTGGTTGTACCTTTAAATTTAGAAGAAGAAGAGTTATGTTTCCTAATGAAACAAGCACATAATCACGGTATGACTCTTAATGAATATGTCGAACACCTTTTAGTAGTTCTAATGGAGAATACAAACAATGACAGCGTTTGATCAAGATCTAAAATTGATTAGGTTTCTAGCCCTTATGACACTTATTGTTTTCACTACAACAATTTCAGTCATATTCATTTTTGAAGATTACCGTGAGTATAGTAAAATCTATAATCAATGCGAAAAGATTGGATATATTCAGGATAAAAACACACGCATTCTTTGTTCGGTTGAAGATTTTCAAAAATGAAAGCATATTACAAAGATTATACTGACTTATATATATGGGAATGGAAACCATTAAATCCAACAGGAAAATGGAAAATTGTGAATGGTATGTCAGAATCTGGAAAACCTTATAGTTTGTTATATATCCAGCATAAAGGTTGGTTTTTTAAAACTTGGATTCCCGAAAGTGAAATCATTTTGTCCAGTGCTGATATGAATACATACGAGAACCAGTGTTTGTGATGAGCATCTATGATATAAAACCAGCAGATAATTATGCCGAGCTTTTAGTCCAGTTCAATAAGCTAAAGTCATTATTGATTATGCAAGAACAAGAGATGTCTGATTTAAGAAAAACCTCATTCATGAGTTCTGTTGAAAGCCAGAGAAAACTAGTGGAACAATTGAACCAAGAACGTGAACAAAATAAAATGTTACAATCCAAAAAACATAGACCTAATATAAGAAATTTATTCTGAGATAATACAATGAAGTTTATTATTCAGCAGGGCATAAGCGGGATGCGACTCAAAGAACGATATGCTTGTGAGCGATATCCACATATAAAAACTACTTATGATCAAGTTTCTGAATATTTTGATCGAGATTATTGCCCTCTAGGATCTGTAGAATTCGTACAACGATTTTCTGAAATGTGTGATGTGATTTTACCAGAAAATATTTCTTATCCTCATGAACTTCAAAAATTCCTAAAAAGAAATATACGTAAATCTACGTTCAAAAAAGCAGACTCTAAAAATTTTGTTAAACCCGTTAATACTAAAATATTCACAGGTGGTATTAAAAAAGATCTTACAGAAACGGTGAATGATGATTGTGTAGTATGGGAATCAGATCCTGTACAATTTGATGCGGAATTTCGTTGTTACGTCATAGATAGAATATTGGTGGGTTATAGTCGCTATGATGATTCTGATGAAGAGTATGATTTAGATATTGATTTAGTCAATACCATGATCCAAGAATATGATTCACAGCCTATTGGATATGCTATTGATGTAGGTATCGTGAACATTCAAGATTCTAGAATCGTGAATAATTCTACAATACTAGTGGAAGTTAATGATGGATGGTCATTAGGATTATATTCATGGGGAAATATGACTGAAAAATCGTATGTTGAACTGATTTATAAACGCTGGCAACAAATTGCAAACTAAGAGGTGAATGATGAGTAATAGGATTAGAGAGATTGCCAAGGAAGCAGGAATTAAAATGTATCACGACGAAAGTTTGTCGCTTGGATATCTAGATACCCCACATAAAAAATTTGCTGAACTGTTGATTAAAGAAACACTGAGCGTAGTATATGATGAAGTTCAATACGACTGTGATTTTGAAACTGCAGACTCAGTTGTTGAAGTTGTAAGAAGACACTTCGGAATTAAAAATAATGGCTAACGTAAAAAAATATCAAAATCATACATATACATTAGATATGCTTATGCCCGAGAAGCAATAGCAAAAATAGAAGAAGTCTCATAATGAAATACTCTAGAAGATACTATTGGGAATATCATGATGAATCTCTAGGACTACTTTGGAGAAATGGTGAAAAGCCAAATGGCTCAAATGTAAAAAATGTTCAAATAAAGTTCTTTTCATACAAGAATCAAGTAGATATTGGGTGGTGTCCAGATAGAAATAGATTCGTAATTCGTCCTTTTAGAAAAAAACCTATGAGGAATTTTATTTGTCTTGGATGGAGGAAATCTCAAAATATGTGCATAAAAAGAAGTCCAATTCATTATCATAAAAGAAACTACGGCGAATGAGTGTACTTGAAATAATGATTAAAAATACGAGGTGAAGAATGAAACAACGTACTAATTCTGATATTATACATGCTTATGCTGATGGATATGATGTCCAGTTCTTGAATAGTAACTTGGAATGGGTAAATTACAATGCTTTAAAACAAGATATGCCACAACTAGGCGTTGTAATGTATAAATGGCGTATCAAACCCAATACTATTAGATATAGAGTCGCATTATGTAAGATGGGTGCAGTCTATTGGGCATCTGTTGTGAATACACTTGAGGATGAAGATAAACTTGAACATTCAACATTTGTTAAATGGTTGACTGACTGGATAGAAGTTGATATACCAACATCAAATAATGGTGATTAAAAAATGAAAATGTGGCAGAAACCCCTGATAGTGGCATACTGAAAATTGGGGTGAATATTTCTGAAAAAACGTATATTGAACAAGTTTATAAACTCTGGCAATAAATGGAAAATTAATATAAGGTAATATTATGAAACCACGTACAAATTCTGATATTATACATGCTTATGCTGATGGATATGATGTTCAATTTTTAAAAGCATCTTTTTTTGCCGAAGATTTTGGTAACAATGAGTTTAGTAACTTAGAATGGATAGACTATAACCCATTGCAAAAAGACGCGCCACAATTGGGTGCTGTAGTATACAAATGGCGTATCAAACCTAATACTATTAAATATAGGGTCGCATTATGTAAGATGGGCAAAGTCTATTGGGCATCTGTTGTGAATACAGTTGAGGAAGAAAGTAAACTTGAACTTGAATATTCAACATTAGTTCAATGGTTGACTGACTGGATAGAAGTGAAAATAATGGTAACTAAAAAATGAATAATGAAAATATGGCAGAGACACCTGCTAGTGGCATACTGAAAAGTTCGGATTATCCCGATTTTAAATGTTATAAAGTTGTTTGTGAATGTCAGGATGATGACCACGCCCACGATGTCTGTATAGAGGTTGAAGACGGAGAGGTCGCCGTGAGAATTTATACCACTACTACAAGCACATATTGGAGTCTGAATCGTTGGAAGCAGATATGGGAAATTCTCACCAAGGGGCATCTTAAACAACAAGTGGCGCTATTGCTGAATGAACAGCAAGCTCGCAATTACTCACATGCATTGACAAAAGCTGTGGAAGATGTTAAACTATATAAAGATAATCAATAGAAAGGTCATATATGAATCAGTTAGAAGAAAAAGCGGTAGAACTGGCAAAGTTTCTAGACAATATTCTTTTGGAAGATCTTGATCCACATGAATATTTGCATCTGGAAGACCTTAATAAGGTATCTAAGTTATTTCAGTTGAATAAAGAACTTAAATCTTCATTGTCCTCATTTAGAGTGAATAAATCTCAAAGCAAAGAAAAAACATGTTCTCATTATCGTGCAACAAGAAATCCAAGATTTGAAGAAATTGTAGACGCTTACAAAAAAGGAAAGAAAATAAAATATAAGAAAAACGGATACGACGAATGGTTTGTTTATGGAGTAAGTGCCTTGGGTTCTTATCCTCCCTTGGGCGCCGCACTCTCGGAATGGAGAGTTGAGAATGTCATTAAGTATAGAGTCGCATTATGTTCATCAGATAATTCATATTGGACAACTGTTGTAAACACTGATGAGGATGCTGATAGACTTGAACAATCAACATTAACATTTGTTAGATGGCTCACTGAATGGACTGAAGAGGAAATGATGTGAAAACAGATACAGAAAGATACTTTATAAAAAGACAGACGTTTCCATTTATAGACAGTATTAGGTGAAAGTATGAGCGGTTTCGATTGTGATGATGTGAGTCATTGTGAATGTGTTGATTCTCTTTATGAGAGAATAAAGGATCTTGAATCCATACTAGATTGTGTGTTAGAATCATGGGTGTTAGGTATCCAGAGTCATGAAGACACTGACACTTACAACAAAGCTATGAAGATTCTTAAAGGAGAATGAAATGAAAACCATCGAATTGACTTCCGATAAACTATGTGAATTTTTGAACAAAGATTATTTAAGATTGATCTTGACCACGTACAATAACCGTTTCTATCAATGAAGTAATAGATTATGACTAATAATAATTTCAGTTTATATGTTTTAGTATTTTTGGTTGGTATTCTTACTGCCAATGGCGCGATATTCCTACTTGAAGACTACCGTCATTTCGAAAAAGATATTCTCAGCTTATGCGAAAAACAAGGGCATATCCAAAGTCGAGAATACCGCATTAACTGCAGCGTAGAAAAATGAACTTTAATGATTGCGTGAAAGAACTTGATGACATTCACGAAAGATTGGTCGAAGAATTCGACCCTAGAATCAAACATTTTGATATTGGAGATAAGGCATGGATGATACAACCAGATATAGATCCATTTTTTCCAGTTGAAGTGGTCATTGTTGACGTGACTCAAACTCACAAAGATGGTTACTATTTTTATTGGTTTCGTAACGCAGATTTATCAAAATTTGATATTTTCCTGGCACATCTTAAATGGAAAATTTGGTACATTTCTCCTACTTTCATTAAAAAGATTTGGGACAAACTCTTTGGATACAGAGGTTTGACTCACGGGTTCGGCCCCGGACATGGAGTTTTGGCCGGTAGAGGTGAAGCATTATTCAAGGACAAGTCAGAGTGCATGATAGATTATGAGATTGATCAAGCCCTTTATAGATTAGGGAATGTGGAATACTTAACGGACCCAAACACAAAATTATTCACTTGACAAATCTCGGAAATTTTAGTATAATAAGTTTTTAAAAGATAAAGTGTACATCAATAATGTATCAAAAATTACTTAAATTAGAAACGATCCGGGCCATTAGTCAGAATGTCGAACAATTGATCGAAGATGTTGAGTACGACTATCCCAAATATGTCACAGACGGACTAAAAGATGGTGCAGTATTCCTAACTATGGCATACAAATATTTGAAAATTGCACACGAAGACATGGAGAAACTGAAAAATGAGTGAAATCACTTTTGAAAAAGTATGCAAGGAAGTTTGTACTGTTGACGGGGTAAAATATCCTATTCTTAAAAAGTTTACCGTTCTTCATCCTGGTTGGGAACTAGACGATATTGGATATATCATTGATTATCAAGGAATACCAAGACTAGTTCTTTCGGATCATGGTACATTTGATTTTGTTGAACAAGACTTGAGAAATTATTTTTATGAAAATAAATCAGATCCCACACCTACTCCATTAGATCAATGTAAATTGATGAATAAAATCAAAAACTTAGAAACATATATTCAAGAAACTCGAGAAGCACTAGAAATTCTCAGGACAAAAGGTGAAAAACAATGAATGCAATGACTATTCATATAGAAAAGAAAGAAGTATGTATCATCGCAGGGGATGAGTATGAAGTTCTCAGAAAATTTACAGTAATTCATCCTGGTCGGGAAATGGATGATGTTGGATATATCATCAACTACGAAGGTACTCCTAGCTTACTACTTTCTAGTCATGGTCAGTGGAATTTTGAAACAAGGGATTTGGTGGATTATTATTCTGTTGAACCTGGGAGCGGTGCGATATCAATACCAAATGATCGTTATCAGTTAATGAATATGATTGATATGTTAAAAAGATATATAGATGAAACTGAAAAAGCACTACAAATCCTTGTAGAAAGAGATGAAAAACAATGAAGGAACAGCTTTTTTCCTTTGAACTCTTTAGATTATATAAAGATCATGACAGCTTCTTCTTGACCATAATGAATTTTGACAATCTGCGTTCATTTGATAAGAGTCTTTTTAAGGTAGGCAAAATAGATAAAACTTGGTTTTTAGAACTATTTTTTATCAGGATCCTCCCATCATACTCAACAGAAGATTTTTAAATGGTATATTTTTATGAAAAAAGATGCTAAGAAATATAAAATGTATGCTACAGTATCGCTTCATCATGATGACATTGTAGATCTAAAAAAACGTATTAATCTTCACTATTTAGGTGATGAAGAATGTAATACATTACATAATGGAACTTTTATTTCAAAATATCCAGAAAAAGAAACCGAAGCATTCAAGAATGCTGCGTATAGAATCAACGGAAGTTGGGTTATCGAACTGCAAGCAGTATTTGATATGAATGGTAATCCAACATTTTCTATTGTAGATACTTCCCGTCATAAATCAATGAACGAACACATTCCAGGTCTTTGGAACAAAGAAGCCATCGAAAGATTACTACGACACGGGAAGAAAAACTCTGGATCGTGGGATGATACAGATATTTGGGATGAGGAATTTCCGACACAAATAATGCCAGATGATGAAGATGCTGATTTAATCGCAGCAGCGCCAGATCTATTGGAGGCGCTAGAAAATCTAATTAAAATGGACGAACAATGCGACCAAGGACAGTACATAGATTATCCAGACGCCGGAAATGTTTTTGATGATGCCCGCGCTGCTATTGCTAAAGCAAAGGCAAGAGGTCAAGCATGAAAATTATTGTTCTTATAATTTTTGTTTCAATTTCTATGATTGGATGTGTTTATGAAACTCAAGATCCTAAGAATCCAGATTATGTAATCACTCCGATGATCCTTAATAAAAGATGTTTAGATGGTGTAACTTATTATTCTTACTCTAATAGATTAGCACCTGCTTTCGGAAAAGATAGCAAAGTTATCCTTTGTAACGAATGAAGTCACTTGACAATATATGTCATCTGTAATAATATTAACCTGTGCTAAAAAGGAGGACAAGATATGAGTGGTGGACATTTTGATTACAATCAACATCATATTAATGATATTGCTATGGAGATAGAATCCATTATCGAGAATAATAACAACAAAGATATAGATGAGTATGGTCAAACTATCGGGTATTTTTATCCGGATGAAATTATTAAAAAGTTTAAAGATGCAGTTTTTTATTTAAAAATGGCAGAAATCTATGCACAGAGAGTTGACTGGTTGATATCAGGTGACGACGGAGAAGAGCAATTTCTTAGTAGACTAAAAGAAGATCAACTAAAGTTAGTTGAAAAGTTTCAAGTAGGGATAAGATCTTCTATCTAAATATATAAAATATACTATTGTATAAGGGTAAATAATGAAACCTGAAATCCACATCTCAAATTTCTTCTCTAACACTCCACGGGATATTGATACGATTTTAAGCGGTCTAAGAATGGGTGTTACAAAAAACGGAACAATCAATGTTCATTTTCAAACCAAAGACAAGTATGTTATAGTAGAAGATGATGGAGTAATGTTCTCAGGTGACGAAACAGCAATGTGCTTCTCTATTAAACCCTTTATCTACGATAATGGTGAGTATCTGGAAGATACTAATTACGAGGCATATATAGATCATCCTGAGTACTATCAAGTACGATTTGAACTTGTAGTAGAAAATACATACTATTCAATGGTTGTTACTCCTTTGAAACACGAATATTTTGTGAGTTTTGTGTCCGATGATGAAATAATGAATTATGACTGCTTGGGGGAGATATAATGATCTATACCGTGTTTTGGACCGGCATGGATGAATCATATAACGAAGTAGAGTTCGAAGGAACTCTAGAAAAATTACGTGAGTATACCACATATCTAGAAGAGCACGGAGCAAAGTATATTACAGTCTATGATCAAAATGACAAAGAGATTGTCATGGATGACATTAATAATTATGAATTATGCTTGGAAAATGCAAGGGTGTTGATTAAAATCTTAGACGAAATAGTTGAAGTCGAAGGAATTGATGATCTAGGACAGATTGCTATAGGAGCAGAGTATACTGCAAAATTGCTAACAGCAGCGAACATTCTAAAGCAATCACTGCAACACACAGGAGATATTTAATAATGAATCATACCCCCGGACCTTGGTTTGTAGGCCCTGATCTTGAAATATGTCACGAAAAAAGTGGATGTAACATCTCTCGCTCTTTGCGTATTACATCAATGGACGGGCGAACAGAGGAAGATCTAGCTAACGCTAATCTAATTTCTGCAGCACCTGATCTGCTCGAAGCTCTTCAAGCGTTGTATGATCACCAAAATGGTTGTCCCTTGCCTAGCTATGAAGAAGGCTGGACTAGGGCTATGTCAGCCACTGAATCAGCTTTAAAAAAAGCACGAGGTAAAAAATGAATCATACCGAACCACCGTGGGATTATGATCCCTATGATAGAGTTGTTGTCAAGGAAGGAGTCGTTGACATAGCACATATGGATCGTACTGCTTCCGAAGCAGATGCAAAACTGATCACTGCAGCACCTGAACTTTTGTCAGCTCTTATAGATCTAGTTCATGCTGTTACATGGTTAAGCAGCACTGATACTCAGATACCTGCGCTTGAATTAGATGCGATGAAAAAAGCGCGTGATGCCATTGATCGAGCCACAGATCGAATTTGGTGATATATGAACTCGAACATTAAAAAATTAGCAGAACAAGCTGGGTTTCATTTCTATGATCTGCATGATATAGAAGGTGAAGATCTAGGAGAAACTATTGAAGCAGACAGTTGGGAAGCAGCAGAAACGTTTGCTGAACTAGTTATAAAAGACTATATTAAAAATAACGGGAACGGCGATAATGAATGAAACAAAACCTCCTGAATTTTTTCTATCAGTGGCAACCCATCTGAATCTATCAGATTTTGAAAGGTTGACGCAATATATCAATTATTGTCACTTAGGCGATGTTAATGACACTAAATTAGTTGATGGGGATTATGTTTCCAAATATCCTGATAAAGAAACTCCGGAGTATCTAGAAGCTTTTGATAAAATATGCGGATCTTGGATGTTAACAATCAAGGCAGTATTTGACTGTAACGGGAATCCCACCTTTGAACTTGTGAACAGTAGGCCTAATTCTTTTGATGGTTGTTCTTGACATCGACAAAAATACTAAATTATAATGAAAAGTCTATATCAAATAGTATTCACATATTATTCCGTTCTTTTCTTTATAGGTATATGTGGATTCTTTGAATTGATAACATATACAATGTCTAGCTTTTTATTACAATATGTGATATTTCTAACTCTAGCTTCGGTATTGATTCAATTTTATCTGTTATTTGATAAAATTTTAAACAATATCGTATGAAAAAACTATGGTATGGAAACAGAAATGAATGTAATTCCTGAGTCAAAACTCAAGTATTATTCATATAATGAATATTCTGAAGATGGTGGTGAAGTCATCACCTTAAGTGAACAAGACATCATTGATCAATACTTTGATTATTGGTATAGTAGAATGTGTGCTAAGTTTGGAAAAGAACACGTGGATGCCAATTATAACAAACAAAATTGTATTGATGATTGGGTTGTTGTTCATTGGGCATGGGAAGTAGATAATACTTGACATCTAATCAATAAGAATTGTATAATATAATCATAAACTAACATAAGGAGTAAAAAAATGTTTAATGCAATTACAGTTCCATATGATGCAGTAATGATGTTCAACGAGATCACACTTAAACCGGAAAAAACTATTGAAGATGTAGAACTTGCTCTAGGTGAAATGTGTAACGTTGTCAAAGAAACATACGGCAATGACGGATTTATCGCAGGGCAAGTTTTCCGACGTACTGGTGATGTCTCTGAGGAAGGATCCATTATCAAAAAACAAGAGGATCCCAGCGATAAAATCTGTATTGTTACTTATTGGAAATCATTTGAGCAACATGAACGTTCACACGCGGATTCTATATTTAAGCAGAAATTCTCTGAATTAATGAAAGAATGTGAGGATTCGTATGAAGTTGCATATCAGCTTCTTTGGCAAGGTGAATACGAAGGCTAGTCATCAGCGCGTTATACAAACAACACAGTGACTGAGGGAAATTATGAATAATAACTCTAGCGATGATGATCAAATGTTACTTGAATTTCAAGAACAGCAAGACAAAGACATGGACCAATGGTGGAACTCACTGAGCAAGCAAGATCAACAACGTGCGTTCTACTCTGTTTGTAAAAGAATCTACATGGCTGATGTAGAAGATAAAGGATCTTACCGACACGCTTTATACAAAGTTTTTGATTTTGATCTAGATTCTTATGGGTTAGGTATGGATTGTAAATTTATAGACATACACAATCTAATAAAAGGCGGTCTAGATGAATCAATACTTCATGATGCACACTCTATTAAGATAGAGTGCTTGGACCAAGCACACTCTTATAAATCCCGAGGTCACGGGTATTGGACAGTGATCCCTGACAAAGAAGATCATACTTCATGTACCATAAGATGGGTTTCTGCTCTGTGAACCTCAATATAATGTTGACAAACTCATGGCATATTGATAGAATTAAATCATCAACTCAATAACAGAGATAAAAAATGAAAGTCGGCAAATTAATTGAGATAGAAGACATAGGATCAGGTTGGACTCCTGTACACAATGGTGTAGAATACACTGACTTGTCTGGAGCAAGGGTTTTTATTCCAGAAAAATTGTTGATCAGGTTGTATGAAGGCTGTAAGTTCGTGTATGAAAAACATAATCAAGAATCTCAAACATGGGAAGAACACTGTAATAGTTTGTTCCTAGATTGATTTAATCTAATAAGGTGATACTCGTGAATAAAGTTATTGACAAACATGCTTGGAATAGTAATAATCAAGCAACTGTAGAAACAATCTTGTCACAGTTTCTTGAACTAGGACACCCTGAAGGCTCTATTGAAGAGCTTGAATCTAGGATTGAACGTGTTACAGAATTGTTATTATACATAGCTTGTAATTCAGGTTTTTCAGCAACTGATTTGAATAAAATTCTGGGCTATAATAGATTCAAAGATGTTGAAACTTTGGATTTTTCTTAAATACATGCGAGGTAACAAACATGAATGAACAACAGTGTATTGAGCACTATGAACAAACCGGAAACACTGAGTTTGAAGGTTACCATGGTCAAAAACTAGTCAAGGCTATTATTATACAGAAATATGATTATCCATATTTTCTTGTTATTGATCCTGGTGTATCTGCTGATGATGTTGTTTGGTACCCTTATTGATAATTGACACACAAAAACTAAAATTCAAGTATAAAAAATGAGATACATAGACAGAGATTTCATAGACTCGTTTCGTGATTATATAAAAATGAATGTAGATGATATATTTCGAAATAAACTTGTTATAGAAACCGTTGATTTGCATAACGGCCAGTTTAAAATAGGATTAAAGCTCAAGGGAGAAGATGAATACTTTTCTCAGACTGTTGTAGATTTGAACAACTCGCGCATAAAACAGGAATAAATACGAACATGTTTGGAGGAATACCAGCTAGAATTTTACTAGACGTAGCTAGAGAAAACGGTTACATGTATCAGATGAGTCTTCCTCTAACTCCGCCTGAGTTTGTTCTACCTGAAGAATATTTTACGGAAATTTCAATAGGATATTCTTGGATACAAGAGCATACTGGAGATGAAACCAGCTTTAGTAAAACAGTTAATCATCCAGGGTTTGAGCATCTTAGAAATCATTTAGATAAAACCGGATATCTCTCAGTTCAGAGAAGCTGGATAAATGGTGACACGGTACTCCGACGATTTCGACTAAACGGGCATTGGTTTGAACCAAGCGATCAGTTTCCTTCTCCAGGGCCCTGCTTGCGTATAATCAAACACGGCAACCAAAAAAGGTATCACAGTGAACGAACAAGATCTTAAAAACTTTATCAGAGAATTTCTCAAAGAAAATCTTATTATACAAGTGGTCCCTAGTACTCCTAATAAAAACTGGAATGATGTAGATGTTGAACTAAGGTTAAAGGGAGATCCTGAGCCTTTTTCCTTGGCTAACATAGAAATTCCTGATTTGCCGGAATCAACAGAACTGTGATTCAAATAAACATGTGAAAACAATATGAAAAAATATAAAAGTGTTTTTATATCAGATACTCATCTAGGATCCAAACACTGTAGATCAGAAGAATTATTGTCTTTTCTCAAAGACCTAAAGTGTGAAAATCTATTTCTGGTAGGTGATATTGTTGATGGTTGGAGGCTACAAAAGAAATGGTACTGGCCTTCTACACATTCTAAAATAATTCAACAATTTCTTAAAATGTCTTCTAGGGGAATAAATGTTTATTATATACCTGGAAATCACGACGAGTTTCTTAGAATCTTTATAAAAAAATCTTCACAAGTTCATCTAGGAAATATCACCGTGACTAATCGTTTGGTTTACAAAGGAATTAATCAACATGATTATCTAGTGATACACGGTGATTTATTTGATCACCTGATGAAGTCACGAATAGGTCGAAGAGTCATGGCACTAGGAGACTGGGCTTATGACTTTTTTTCTTATATAAGTTGGATTATAAACTGGGGACGAAAACTACTAGGGCTAGAATACTGGTCATTGGTCAAGTATCTAAAAAATCATGCCAAGTCTGCATCTAATTTTATAGGGAACTATGAACAAGAATTATCAAACTATTGTCGAAGTAAAAATTATCACGGCATCATATGCGGTCATATACACTCGCCGGCAATAAGAACTATTAATGGAGTAGAATATATGAATGATGGTGACTGGGTGGAACACGGTTCAGCACTAGTAGAAAATCTAGACGGAACATGGGAAATAATTACCAAAGGCAGCCGATAATTAGTCGGTTATAGTTTCAAGTATAAAAGGAGTATGTTATGATTACACTAACAGAGTCAGCACTAAATCACGTGAAAAAAATGCTGAATCAAGAAAAACACGCGGGAATACGTGTAGGAGTCAAGAAAAACGGTTGCACAGGATTTGCTTATGTTGTAGAATATATAGACACTGCAAGCAAGGACGACATTTTATTTCTAGATCAAGGTATTCTTATAGCAGTGGATCCTCAAAGTCTTGAAAAAATAAATGGATCTATTATAGATTATGTAAAAATGAATGCTTTAAATAAGGGATTTGAGTTTGATAATCCCAATGTAAAAAACATATGCGGATGCGGAGAATCTTTTAGCATCTAAACTAACACAAGGTGTAGATATGAAAATTATATTATTTTGTTTGTTATTCTTAATTTCGATAGAAGCCCATTCACTACAAGGTGAATTTGATTCCAGTGCACAAGATGTTTTTGATAGATATCATGTGTATTGTAAGGTATTGAGTTTCCAAGATCAAACTCATGATACCGCTGAAACTGTGATCAGCAATTATGCTAGTTGTATGTCTCAGGTATATAGTATACTCAGTGATACCATGCGGTTTTACCACGAAGAAACCTACCAAGAAGGTTAAAATGGTACTAACACTGATAAGAGGAATACCAGGTTCAGGGAAAACTACGCTAGCTCGTAAGATTGTTTCAAAAACAGGAGCTAGACATTTTGAAGCTGATATGTACTTTGAAGATGATAATGGACACTATGAATATGATCGTAATAAGATACATCTAGCTCATAAATGGTGTCAGCATCAGACAGAACTAGCACTTATTAACGGGCAAGATGTGGTTGTGTCTAATACATTTACGCGAATAAAAGAAATGCAGCCCTACATAGATATGGCTGATAAGCATGATGCATCTCTAAAAGTTATTACTTCTTCTTATCCAGGTAAATCCATACATTCAGTTCCGGACAACGTTATTCAACTAATGAAAGATCGTTGGGAAGATTACAACGAATAATCAAATATCCAAATAGGACACAAATAATGAACGTAGACTATAAGCAAACTCTGGATGTGTATCTAGAACTTAATGATAAAGATATAAATGTTATTATATATAAAAATGAACAAGACGAGCCAACAGTGGCTAGCTTTGATCTTGTAAAACTCGTCGAAGAATACTATGATTCATTTGTAGTACCTAATTCTCAAATAATACCACTTGATCTTTTTACATCTGATTCCGTGGATAAAATCCATGAAGTTATCAATGCCTTGGATAACGCCAGCAAACGTCTAAAAGATCTTTTGAACTCTAGTGAGATCTTAGATAGAGGATCATGGATTTCTTCTGGATCTCATTATGATTCAAGTGACTCTTATACTGTTCCATATACTGAATACAAAAAGCATGGATTTTCTAGTCTGAAAGAAAACAAAAGCACACTCGATGAGCCATCAGAATATCGTGTAAATCTAAAATACAATCACGAGACTGCGACACCAAGAAGCCCGGAATCCTTGGCCGAAAGTGCTGAACTAGCATATAACTATGCTCGTGATTTACTACGATCTGGATTTAATCAGTCCGCAGAATCCGATGATGATCCACCTGAACAAAAAAATAATTTTTATCAAGAAGTAAAGCAGATTTCTTATGAAATTACTAACATGTTGGTAGAAAAGAACAAAGCATACGGTGATTCTGCACTCAATCCTTTGCGTGTGTTTTCTAAAGCAGATACTCTTGAACAAATCAAAGTAAGAATAGATGACAAATTATCTCGTATATATAGAGGACGAGACTTTCTAGACGAAGATGTTGTTTTAGATCTCATAGGCTACTTGTTTATGTATAAAATTCAAACGAACAGAAATCTAACACAAAAATAAAATATCAAAAATAGTTAACAAGTGTGTTAACTATTTTTATAAATAGTGTTATGCGTATAATTCCTATTACACTAAAAGCTGCACAAGATTTTGTAAAACAACATCATCGACATAATAAACCCTCACCTGGTTGGAAATTTGGCGTAGGTCTTGAATCCACTGAAGGTGAACTTATAGGTGTGGCAATGGCTGGACGACCTATAGCAAGACACTTCGATGATGGTTTTACACTAGAAGTAAACCGAACTTGCACAGACGGAACAAAAAATGCTAATTCTATGCTATACGGCGCAGTATGGAGAGCAGCCAAAGCTATGGGATATGTTCGTTGTATAACTTATACACAAGCCGAAGAATCAGGAGCTAGTCTCAGGGCAGTAGGATGGACCCGCGTCAAAGATTTACCGCCCAGGAAATCTTGGTCAGAATCTAGCGTAAAATACAAATCAGCTAAAGATCCTGTTGGTTCAGGCGGTGTAGCTAGAACGCTTTGGGAAATACAATCAGGAAAACATAAATGAAAATACAAGAACTAGTTTCTAAAAAACTAACCGAAAAAAAAGCCAAAAAATCCAGCAAGAAAAAAGATCCATGTTGGAAGGGTTATGAGCAGATAGGCATGAAAAAACTCAAAGGACGTGAAGTTCCCAACTGCGTTCCTAAAAAAAAAGCGTAACAGAAGGTGTCCCGCAACCGGGTGAATCATCAGGTAAAGCAAAACAATTTAATCCAAATGCCAAAGTTCAAACAAAAGAAATGACACTGAATCAAATACTCAGAGCAGTTAAAGGTATCCCTTATATAAATCATGTTATTGATGATTGGGACGCAAAAGATTATTCGTGGGAAGTGACCAAGAAAGTTATTGAATATGCACAATACTTGAAAAAGAATCCGAGATCTGTTGCTAACTTGCCGCCGTTGGTTGTAATAGACGGACAATTAAATGACGGTGCACATAGAATTTCAGCGATAAACTTATTGCAGAAAAGAATGGATTCAAAAAATCCGTTATGGAAACAGGCGAAGTTAACGGTAAACTTTGGTACATCAGAAGATGTGGTATAGGAATTAAGTAAATAACCAAAGCAGATTTTGCAGCTTTGAATAAACATTCATGGTTTAAGTTTGTAATCTCTCATAATGTATTGACATACTGCTCTGTATGCTATATAATATAGTCTCTAAACAATTAAAGAGATAGTTGTCATGAACATTGAACCTTCATTTAAAAAAGTCAAGTGTAGTTCTTGCTCGAAGATCCATGATGTTCAAGTGTGGCCTGCTACTATTACAGGATGGTGGGACTTCTCAGGATACCAGATATCAGAGTCTATGTCTGTGACAGGTCATTGCTGTCCCAATTGTTCTGATATCATACATCAAGCAAAACAAGGTTCCAAGGTGGATCAAGTCAAACTAAAACTTATGTTGTCTGCAAGGTGAGTCTACGATGAATATATTTATTGATACAGAATTTAATAGTTTCCAAGGAGAACTAATCTCTATAGGACTAGTGTCACAAAATGGTGATGAGTTTTATGAGGTTCTAGAAATAGAAAATGATTATGATCCTTGGGTACAGGAACATGTAGTTCCTTATCTTGAAAAAAAACCTTGCAGTAAGAAAGATGTTCAACATAGGTTAACAAAGTTTCTTAATCAGTATGATAGCATTCATATCATATCTGATTGGCCGGAAGATATTAAATATTTTTGTGAGTTGCTGATAACAGGCCCTGGCTTTGCTATTGACTATCCTCTCATTAGCATGGAAATAAACAGAAATATTAATTCTGTGCAAAGTAAAGTTCCACATAATGCTTTGCATGATGCAAGAGCTATTCTAGAGTCATGGTATAATGCATACTATCTTGATGATTGAACATGAAATGTTTTTATATAAAAATAAGCATATCTAATCAAACTCTCTTATCGTAATAGGAATACGAAAATAAACTTTTTCGTTGTATGAAAAACTCATGTTCAGTATGCTAGGATCCACACTGACATAGTTATAGGTTATTTGTGATTTTAAAATTACATCTGATGCTAGAAGTACGTTGTTTCTATAAATTAAAATTTGATATTCGGTACTGGATATAGATTCTGCTCTTAATACCCAATAATTATCACCCGGTAAGTTATCCAGATCAAATTCACCGCTGCTGTCTTCTGTACGAGCCCCTACTTTGTTCACATTATAGTATTCTTGTTGATTTGCATTATATCTCAACTCAAACATGAACAACATTGAATTAATTCGGAAATTTGAATATTGTTGATCAGCAGGTTGTCTCATATAAAAAGATAATTCATAGGATTTATTGTTATCAAGTGGAATTGACGGAGGCCCGAAGGATGAATAACCATAAGTAGATGGTGTGTACAACTCTACCCATGAGTTTCCTTCTGTGTCTTTGAAATTTTCCTGAATAAGTTTCCAATTTGGATCGCTACCACGCTTATCATAACTGCGTCTATAAATAAAATCTTGTTTATAATACAAGTTTCCCATTACGATAAAATACTCTACTGAAGGTCTACTAGTGTTTCCTGCATTATTTGTTAGATATGCTCTAAGATGCAACGCAGTAACTTGACCCAGGGTGTGATAATATTCATACTTTCCCGGAGATACTTCTTGTGCATTTCCTAGAAACGTTCCGCCATCTATATTTCCGTTATAAACACTAACTTGTCCAGAGGATTCTGCGTCTATTTTTACTATAAAATCTGAATCCGGGCCTCTTGATCGATGTTCAACTAGAATACCCGAGGGTGTATTCACAGATGTTATAGCAGGAGTTTCAGGATATATAGAATTTATTGTAAAAGTCACAGTATCAGAAAATAAAAATTCATTGTTTTGTATAAATAATTTAGCAAAAACCGTATGGGATCCTTGAGATAGCCCTGTGGTTTTTAATAGATAGGCACCAGAAGATATTTCTTCACATATTCCTAGACTATTATCTCCCTCGACAATAGTAATAGATTGACCTGGATCAGCTACAACTTGTATTCTTACTGAATTGGTACTTGAAACTCCGTTTAATAACTCTTGATCATAGTAATTTGTTATACTGGTTATGCTAGGAGCAATAAGTTGACCGCCAGTTGATCCTAGTATAGTGATTACTGCATTTTCTATTGTTACAGGGGAAATTATACCGATACTATCATAACTAACTGACATAATATCCACGGTTATGTTTGAACCATTTATGATACAACTCCAAACAAAACTGTTGATATCTTTTAATCTCAGTGAATGCTCTACTATTACCAGTGTGTTTTCTTGTAAATCAACTACTGTGGAAAAACTATTTACATATTCTGTGTCTCTGAGATAAGTTGACAGTGATCTAGGACTAATAACAGCATTATCAGAAATATCAGAATTATTCCAGTATGGTATTATACCTGAGTTTTCTGTGGTAGCTGTTCCTATACTCCCTCCTTGAATAACACATGCACTTTCGTTGCCGGTAAATAAAATAAAATCACCCGATGAAACCGCAGTAAAGGATATAAAGTTGACGCCGGTCATGTCCAACTGTCCCTGGTTGGTTATCAGGTATAAGTACCCTGGAACGGGTTCACATTGATTATCCAGGCTTTGTAAAGCATCCACTGTGCCTTTGTAAATAACATTGCCTGGTATAGGACCAGATACTTTTAGAAAGTCTGTTCCTGACCAGGCTAGCATACTTTGCTGATCTGTGTTATAAACTAATAGTCCTCGATTATCAGTATTCAATGATGATTCTAACTGAGTTAGTTGTGAATCAGATACTGGTTTGATTCTAAAGTTTTCTAGTTGATGTAAACTATTTAAATCTATTCCGTGCTCATACCGCTTTGTAGACATATATCATCCTTTTAGAATATTTATTCAAGGATGATTTATGTATTAAAGCGTAGTTTTTTGGCACCAGGAAAATACCCCATTAGGTCTTTATAACCTTGTATGAACCGTTCAGGTAATTCTTCAGGGCCATACATTATTTCCAAAGGCTCAGGTTTCGTAGATCCAAAATCAGGAATAATAACTATATTAATAATTCGATTGGCTCCTCGATACTTCACAGGTTCTGTGATTCGTAGCGTGTGAGAAGATAACATATCATTTTCTGCAGACTCTCGGTAGTAACTGGTGAGTTGATCTTTCATGTGCAATAATTTTTGTTCAAATTCATCACGATCAGGTAAAGACTTGGGTTTGTGTACTAGATATCTGAATAATTCTTGATCATCAGATACATATGCTATTATCCTCAGTGTGCGTGTGTCAAATAAATCAGATAATAACCTTTTGGGCACGGGTTTAGATTTGTTATCAGTTAGATATTCATGGGCTGCTTCTAGGAATTGTTTTTTTAAATCGTTATATCTTTCTCGGTCATCGTAGTATAATTTTACAAGTATATCAGGTAAAAAAGAAGGATCGAAACCAAGTGCTTTTACATAAGCACGTTTAACAATGCCGGTGATGGAATCCTCATCTGCCTTTGCACTTTGAGTTTGTATACGTGCTATCACGATCATTTTTTCTCCACCGAATCTATTACAAGTATCTCCAGCAGACATGCTTGCAGTGCCGTAACTACTGGTCCAGTATGAACCTGGTAAACTCACTAAAGATTCATGATCCTTGCTGGTATCTCGATCATGCTGCCATGTTCGTTTTTTAGGATTGGGCACTATTCCATTCTTTAATATAGATCTTAGAAACTGTGAACTAGTTCCTGTATACATTAATCTTGCGGGTTTCTTAGCTTCTAGCAGTTCTTGAATTTTCATGCGGATAACTCTTCACGGTATTTTATTTCTATACGTCTTTTTTGGACGGTTCTGTCGGTATTTTCCAATGCCCGGCGTACTAGGTCAAGATGTTCTCGATATTTTTGATAGAAGTTTATAACTATTCCAGGATCAGATTCTACTGCTATTTCCAAAAACTTTCTATCAGAGAACCGCTTGTCTCTAATTAGATCCGGAAATCTATAAACTGCTGTTTCGGCTGCTCGGTCTGTGAGTTTATCTTCTTCTATGAAGTGAACTACACTAGGCCTTTGTTTGATTGCTGTAATTTGTGCCTCTTCGGTGGGATTTTTAATATGTTTGATATGTGTGGGATTTTTCTCGACAATCTCTAGTTGTATATCTGGACTTATATTTTCTATATTATCCATCGAGTATATTCCGTGTGCTTGTATGGCTGCACGTTGAACACGCTCACTGGGATTGATGATTTTTTGAATATCAAACGGATGTCTCTTTACACCTGTTTCGTAGTAGTCTTCTATATCGTCGAACCTGGACTGCTTGATTAAGTCAGAACTAACGGAGTCTAGAATAACTCCTGCATTTATTGCCAACAGTTTTGCGCGATCACTGGGATTTTTCAGGTATTCAACAGTATTCGGGTCACGCTCGGCAACACAATCTTGATATTCATCGAGGCTTTTGAATCTAGAAGCTTGTATTATCTGTTTAGTAAGCTTTCGGCCAATAAAAGCACAGTGATTCACAGCCGCAACTAACGCACGTTCAGATTTAATGAATTCCATAATGGCTATGTCAGGGTCCTTGTTGACAGCAACTAACTGAACTCTATCAGAAGGATCTTCAATGTGTCTAATTAAATCAGGATCTTGATTTACTGCCAGAATTTGTAACGTTTCGCTAGGTTCTTTGAATATCTTGATATATTTAGGTTGTTTTTTAATCGCAATTAACTTCAGACTTTCACTGGGGTTCTCCATTGATGTTATCAAACTGTGTTTAATACTGATGGCCGTTTTTAGTGCCTTCTCGGTAAAATTTATAGAACTCATGATAACATCGGGATTTCGTTTAATGGCTGCTATTTGTACTCGCTCACTAGGATTCTCTATTACTTCTATCATATCGAAAATCTCATAGAAGTTATAATCACCAGTTATGCTATCAAAAGCATTTATATAATAATCGTCAACGGTATCGAATCGAGATAGCTCAAGAGCTTCTGGATTTGGGTTAATTATAAAAACATCTCGCATCAAAGCCTCAGCTTCAACCCGAATACTAGGGTCTTTGATTCTAAAGAACGCATCTCCACTTTCCTCAATAGCTTCTATTTGTAGTTTTTCTATGCGATCTACCTGTTTAGGAGTTAATCTCTCACGAACTGATCGTGGTATATGTATGAAATGCAGTCCTATATACTGATTAACCAACTGCTTGCCTATTCGTGTGTCTAGTAACTTGTGTAGTGTAGATTCGTCAAGTGTATGAAGA
>Ga0180433_10001362_pt1 | contig 40898 bp, 39 predicted proteins | sample SS_ome_8_FD_132980 | JGI IMG/M metagenome (GOLD analysis project Ga0180433, IMG submission 132980) | Hypersaline lake sediment archaeal communities from the Salton Sea, California, USA - SS_1_D_1 metaG | ecosystem: Environmental > Aquatic > Non-marine Saline and Alkaline > Hypersaline >... | reverse complement strand
CACTGGATCATGCAGCGCCATGGTTATCGCACACCGAAACAAGTGCGTGATGAATGGAATGCTGCTATGATGGAGGCCGCTTAATGAGTGTCTAATTAAAGGCAGGCGCTACAGATCATCTCGATTTCACAACCACCTACCGCTATCAAGCGAGTCTATTTGGCGGAGGTAGTCATCATACCCTTGGGGCAGGCTTGTCTTACCGACTTAGCGAGTGAAATGAACAGAAGCGACGTGCTATTTGTTGAGAGCGATATTGACCGCTGTTTGAAAACTTAAAATTCGGGTATAATTTCAGTCTGAAGACGCGACTTAACTGAGGCAGACTGTGGAAATCGCACTCGAATCCCCTGACAAGAACTCGATAACAGAAATGGATAATGATTCTATCCATATCGCGGGTACTCGCTATGAAGATAGTATCATTGTCACAAACAATACTATCGAAAGTTGGCAAGTGTCATCACTTGCCACACTGACAGAAAGCCATATTGAACCTTTGACCTTACTCAAAGAACAGATCATCATCATCGGCACAGGCACTCACCACCACACACCGCCCCTAAACCTCTTTGCACCACTCTTTGCTAAGAATAAGGGTGTAGAATTTATGAGTACACCTGCTGCCTGCAGAACATTTAACGCTCTACTTTCTGAAAATCGTAGCGTTGCCGCCGCACTTATTATCGATCACGAAAAAGGATAACCCTTATGCTTTGCGTTCTATCACCTGCTAAGAAACAAGATTTTGAGTCGTGCGAGACAAAGATTACGCCAACCCAACCAGAAACCAAAAAGCAGATTGCTGAACTTTTTGAGGTATTAAAAAATAAATCGGCAAGCGATCTCAAAGCGCTCATGAATGTTAGTGATAAAATTGCCGAACTAAACTTTGAACGCTACCAATCATTCGATCCAAAGAAGTATAACAAAACAAATAGTAAAGCTGCTGTGCTTGCCTTACAAGGCGATGTCTATCGAGGTCTTGATGCGGCGAGTCTAAAAAAACAAGACTTAGACTACGCACAAGACCATCTACGTATTTTATCCGGACTCTATGGCTGTCTTAGGCCTCTCGATTATATTCAGCCCTACAGACTTGAAATGAAAACACCGCTTGTGAATCCAAAAGGTAAAAATCTCTACGAGTTCTGGGGAACTAAGCTTAGTGAGTTGCTTAACAAGAGTCTGCGCGACCACAAGAACCCTACGCTCATCAATCTCGCCTCACAAGAATACTTTAAAGCTATTGATAAGAGCGCTCTTTCGTATCCTGTTATTCATATAGATTTTAAAGAAAAGAAAAACGGCGACTACAAGACAATCGGCATTATGGCAAAATACGCGCGCGGTCTTATGGCGCGCTACTTGATCGAACATAAAATCGATGATGTAGAAGCCATCAAGCAGTTCAATGTCGATAAGTACCGCTTCAACAAAAAAATGTCTAGTGATGATAAGTTGGTTTTCACAAGAAAATGATGAATCGTTTAAACGTAGACAAGATCACGTGACTTAAGTGGTTTATTACCAAGCAAGGGTTTAAGCAATAAAGCTGTTAACCGTCTTGCTTCAGATAGTACCTGCGGCACATCCCAATCTTGATTCGCTATCGCATGCAGCATCTCACCAGTAAAGGTTTGTCGTGACATAGCATTCGCTAAGACAAAGCCTTCTTGGTGCAAGTAAACATAATGATTATCGCGTGTGATAGGTTTCATTGTCCGAGCTTCTGTGGTTAAATCGACACCGTAACCAAGTGTTGCTAACATACTAAACTCGAATGCCCGCAGCGCACAGGCTGGCTTAACCCAATCGCTTAACTGCTGCAAACAATGATAGTAAAGTTTATAAAGCTCTGGGTAGGGATCGTGTTCTTTCAAAAGACGCATAATGAGCTCATTTAAATAAAACCCACTCGCTAACGCATCTCCCATCAGTACTTGAAACGACTCCTCGATATCAACCCGCGTTAAAGTCTTTAGATCAGAGCGTCCTTGATAGTCGATTAGAAGCGGCGTAAACGGCATCAGTAAATTCTTAAAAGGTGAGCGCGGTCGTTTTGCACCTTTAGCAATAAGCGTAATGAGACCATTGTCGTACGTGAAGAACGTAGTGAGTAAGCTTGTTTCGCGATAAGGTCTACGGTGAAGGAGGAATGCCGTAAACACGTTGACTACTCAACGTAACCAAATTGATTAAGTAGCGTTGCATTATCGGTCCAATTCTCTTTAACCTTGACCCATAATTGTAGATAGACTTTTTGGCCAATAAGGCTTTCAATATCAGCACGCGCAAGCGTTCCAAGCTCGCGTATTTTTTCTCCACTCTTACCAAGCAGAATAACTTTCTGACCACGGCGTTCAACATAAATCACAGCCGCAATATGGGTTAACTTCTCTTTTACTTCGTAGTGCTCAATATCGACATTGATCGCATAAGGCACTTCTTGGCCTAAGTAACGAAAACACTTCTCGCGTATAATCTCAGCGACCATAAATTTTGTTGAGCGATCAGTTAATTGATCAGGTGGAAATTGATGTTCACCCTCAGGCAATAATGACAATAATAACTCGCGTAGCTCATCGACTTCTTTACCGGTACGTGCAGATACTGGCACAATATGCTTAAACGCAAACTTCTCACTCACTTCCTCAATGTAAGGTAATAAGAGCGATTTATCTTTTACCCTGTCGATTTTATTAATCACAAGAATAACAGGACATTCACAGTGTTGAATTTGGCTTAACACGAGGTCATCTTCAGGACGCCAGTTTATGCCATCAACCACCATGACGACCACATCTACGCCATGGACCGTCTTGCAAGCCGTTTTATGCATGTATTGGTTAATCATGCGTGGTTGTATACGGTGCATACCCGGTGTATCGACATAAATTATCTGGCGCTCTGAACGGGTATCCATCGCCAAGATACGATGGCGTGTGGTCTGTGGCTTACGCGAGGTAATACACACCTTCTCGCCCATCAAACGATTAAGCAACGTCGATTTACCTACGTTGGGCCGCCCTACTAAGGCAACCTGGCCACAATATGTCATTGTTTCGTTATTCAAAAAATAGCTTCCCAAGTGCTTAAATGGTGCATTATAGCGTAAATTTAACGATTTGTAACCTTTGCGAGGCTACTTCGCTTTGAGCTCTTTTAAGTATAATTCTGCAGCTGACTGCTCTGCTCGCCTACGGCTCGTGCCGCGGCCTTCTGCGATGTGTTTCAAGCCATCGACTTTGCAGGTCACAATGAATTTCTGGGCATGCAAATCGCCTTCGGTCTCTTTTATCGCATAGTTAGGCAGTGGTTTGCCCTTAGACTGCAAGTACTCTTGTAATTGAGTCTTAGCGTCTTTGAGGGTTTTATCAATCTTGGTCTTAGCCAGGCGTTCGGCATAAAACCCCTCGACAATCTTCTGGCATGTCATCAAATCAGAGTCAAAATAAATAGCGGCAATAACAGCTTCAAGCGCATCGGCAATAATAGAGTTACGCTGCCTGCCACCACTTTTGAGCTCACCCTGACCCAAGCGTAGATGTTCACCAATACCGAGTTCTTTACCAATTTGAGCAAGCGTATCGCCGCGAACGAGCTTTGAGCGTAAGCGGCTAAGTTCACCTTCTTTAGCGCGAGGAAAGCGATCAAAAAGCGCGCGAGCGATAACAAAATTTAAAATAGAATCACCAACAAACTCTAGGCGTTCGTTATTTTCACGTTTAATACTACGATGCGTCAGTGCTCTGCGTAATAGATTCGGTTCCTTAAACTTATAACTAAGTTTAGCCATTAATTCGTTGTATTTTTCCATTAGGTATATCCACCGTTGGTGAAAAGTCTGCGATTACATCTAAGTTGCCGTAAATTTTCTCTCGACGATTATATTTGACCGTAACACGATAACCATCATTAATTTTTGCTATAGTAATGTCACTATCTTTTATAAACCGCATATCGCTCATATAGAGCTTACGTAGTAATTTGCGACGAATCATACTTTCTGTCGTCATAAACGATTCATTGTCACCAGCGGCAATTGTTTGCGTTGAAAAATCTGCTAAGGTTGATTGGATTTGGTAATTACCCATATACAATGGCACAATACGCGCACCAATAAGCGCGGTAAATATAATTAAGACTATTAAAAATAGTACAGCAAGCGGTGAAGCGCCTGTTTGTTTATATCGTTCCATGATTATATCCTTACGTTTTATATAACGGTCCCAAAACGTGACCAACGAACGCGGTCACGCAAGCTATCCCAACTTAACCATACAACGCGCGCATGACCAATTAAGTTTTTATCAGGTAGAAAACCCCAATAGCGACTGTCGTTACTATCGTCACGGTTATCACCCATCACAAAATAATGTCCTTTTGGCACGGTAACTTTAAAGTCTTTGCCCTTGACGGTCGGTCGCACGATAATAGCGTGTTTAACACCATCTAAATTTTCTTCACGTTTTTCGACTTGCCAGGTGTTACCTCTGTCATCGGTATCAACGGTGTAGCCTATTATCTTCTGCTCGGCCAACTTACCGTTAATGGATAGTTGTTTATTGTGGTATTCGATCGTATCACCAGGTAAACCAATAACGCGCTTAATGTAATCCATACTAGGGTTTGACGGGTAGCGGAAAACGACGATCTGACCTCGTTTCGGTTTATCAACAGGATAAAATAACTTATTAGTGATTGGCCAACGCAAACCATAGTCGTATTTGGTTACTACAATGAAATCACCGACCAACAAAGTTGGTTTTAACGAGCCTGATGGAATACGAAATGGTTCGAAGATAAATGAGCGAATCAGCAATACTAAAAGTAAGACGGGGAAAAACGAACGCGCATACTCGAATATCAGTGGTTGCTTAATCGTAGGATCGGCCTTGCGGCTCGGTGCTAAAAATATCATATCAATTAAGCCTAGTAGCCCTGTACCAACAACTAGTAAGACAAGGATGAGCGCAAAATCTATATTCATTTATCGGGTCCTTTTGTTCGTAGGATAGCGAGAAAAGCGTCTTGAGGTATTTCCACCTTACCAATTTGCTTCATTCGCTTTTTACCTTTCTTTTGTTTCTCAAGCAATTTACGTTTGCGGCTAACATCACCACCGTAACATTTGGCCGTTACATTCTTGCGTAGCGCTTTAACGTTAGTACGCGCGACAATGTGGTTACCAATCGCAGCCTGAATAGCGACTTCAAACATTTGACGCGGAATAATTTCGCGCATTTTCTCAGCGAGCTCACGACCACGCGAATGTGCTTGATCACGTCGTACGATGAGCGCAAGCGCATCGACTTTGTCACCATTGATAAGAATATCGAGTTTTACTAAATCACTAGCTACAAAGTGGTGAAAATGATAATCAAGCGATGCATAACCGCGACTGACAGACTTAAGCCTATCGAAAAAGTCGAGCACCACTTCACTCATCGGAATATCATACGTCATAGAAACTTGTTGGCCCGCGTACTGCAAGTCTTTTTGCATGCCGCGTCGTTCAACGCAAAGGCTAATCACAGGCCCAACATATTCTTTAGGCGTTAATATCGTCGCGCGCACAATAGGTTCACGCATTTCGGCTATATAGTTCGCTTCAGGCAAGCGGCTTGGGTTATCTATCTTATGTAACTCACCTTTGGTATCGACAACTTCATAAACGACCGTTGGTGCGGTCGTAATAAGATCGAGTTGATACTCGCGCTCAAGACGTTCTTGCACGATTTCCATATGCAACATACCAAGAAAGCCACAACGAAAACCAAAGCCTAACGCATCGGATACTTCGGGCTCATAGTGTAATGCGGCATCGTTTAAGCTTAGCTTGCCAAGCGCATCACGAAATAACTCATAGTCTTCAGCAGAAATTGGAAAGAGTCCCGCATAGACTTTGGGTTGCACATGCGAAAAACCGGAAAGAGGTTCTTGAGCTCGTCGATTCGCGTGCGTAATCGTATCACCGACAGGCGCACCATGAATGTCTTTAATACCCGCGATGACAAAACCAACCTCACCCGCGTGCAATCCTTCTTTCGACGTTTGTTTGGGCGTATAAATGCCGATGTCTGTGACATTATATTCGCGGGCAGTCGACATCACGTGGATCTTTTCATTCTTCTGCAGCGTACCCTGCATGACGCGAACGAGAGAGACGACACCTTGATATGGGTCGAACCATGAATCAATAATCAATGCTTGTAGCGGTGCGTCGACATCACCCACAGGAGCCGGGATATCACTTATCAAGTGTTCGAGTAAATCATCGACGCCTATACCGGTCTTAGCACTCACAGGCAGCGCGTGTTGCGCATCGATACCGATAATCTCTTCGATTTCTTGTTTAACGCGATCAGGACACGCTTGCGGCAGATCTATCTTATTGAGCACCGGTAATACTTCGAGCCCCTGCTCAACCGCGGTATAACACACAGCAAGCGTTTGAGCCTCAACACCCTGTGCCGCATCGACAACGAGTAGCGCCCCCTCACACGCAGCAAGCGAACGCGACACTTCATATGCGAAGTCAACATGGCCTGGTGTATCAATGAAGTTCAGTTGGTAGGTAATACCATCTTTTGCCTTGTAATGGAGTGTGACACTCTGGGCCTTAATAGTAATCCCCCGTTGGCGCTCAAGCTCCATCGAGTCGAGGACTTGTTCACTCATTTCCCGCTCGCTGAGCCCACCGCATGTTTGAATAAACCTATCGGCAAGCGTCGACTTACCATGGTCGATATGGGCAATAATCGAGAAATTACGAATATGAGAAAGCTCTGTCACAGATTCAAACCACCTAGCAATACATAATGGTGGTTATTTTAGCTTAAATTTTTAATTACGATAAGGCTTTATATGCTCATCAACGGCACTTCGCGCCCTGAATATGCGTGAACGGACCGTGCCAACCGGACAATGCATGATTTTAGCGATTTCATCGTAGCTAAGGCCCGCCATTTCACGCAAAATGATGGATGTGCGCAAGTCCTCAGGCAACATGTTAACAGCATCTAGAACGGCTGATTGGACCTCATCGCTCTGCAACAAGCCCTCTGGGTCATCACTTTCGCTCAAGCTATAGCGATGGGCGTGTATTTCTGCATCAACGTAGTCGATATCTGTATCTGGCGGTCTACGACCTTTGATTTTATTGTGATTTTTAGCTGTATTAACCGCGATGCGGTATAACCAGGTGTAAAATGCACTATGGCCACGGAATGTGTCGAGTGAGCGGTAAGCTTTAATGAAGGTTTCTTGGACGATATCTTTAGCGGCATGGGGATCACTGACGTAGCGCAAGACTAACTGATTGATTTTACTTTGGTATTTCATTACCAGAATGCTAAACGCCTCCTTGTCACCACTTAAGACTTGGGTGACAAGTGTCTGGTCAATCCGTTGCTCGCTCATAATACCTCCAGATTCTCCCAGATTATATCGCCCACAGGTGCGGGGAATTTAGTGCCTGGCTGATTAAAAGTATAGCAGTTGTCGGTGGAGGTTTTTTTTGGCCAGAATATTGGTGGCAAACAAGATTAGCTTACTTCTTAAATAATAAGCTAAACGAGGATACGTATTGAACAAATTATTGACATATCTATGGAATTCTGATGCCTTGCTCATAGTAGCGATGATTTATCGCATCTTTTTTGACGTATTAGGAGTTATATAATGAGCAAAGATGTCGCACACTTACTGTTGATTGATCCGAGTTGTTCCGATAGGTATGCGTATAGTCTACATCGAATAGCGGAGCAGTTAGGTTTTGAAGTCTTTAAAGATGAAAAGGATTATAGGGTTAGGAAGCTAAAACTTAGTAAGGCAGGTTATGATTGTAAAGTTCTTCGTCTTATCGATAAAGCAAAGGATGATGGTACAGCTAAAGCCCCATTGCTCCATAGTGCAAAAGTCACCTCTAGTGACGATACTGTTATTATTAATGTCCAAGATTACGCAGGTGCTGAAAACTTAAGATTCGCTGAACGTAGTTCGGGGATAATTAACATCGCAGGCTCTTACGTTTTCTTTGACCACGAAGCACACAGAATACTCCTTAACTACGCTATCGAGCGCATACAAATCGCAGCAGAAAAAGTAATGCAGGAAGATAAGCCTGCGACGAGTTTCACTATGGACGACATAGATTTCCTAGTTGAAAATGCCAAAGCGATAAGTAAATTTACTCAAGAAAATGAACAGTTATTAATGAATTGCAAGGCTATCTACAAGCATGATTACCATGCTTTAGCTAAAAAAGATTTAATAAAAGTTCTTTTGGGTGTACATGATTACATGATGGGCGACTCTTTTGACGATTGCGAACTCGAGGACCATCTTACCGCGCTCCGAGCAGCGTATGATACGAAGAGTGAAGCTCAGCGTTTTGTCGATAAAGCAGATAGTCGCCTAAACAAGGTGTCGGATCTTGCCTCGATTGTTACTTACATATCAATGGCACTTGCAGCTTGTGTAATTGGTGCAACCGCTATACTTGGTAGTGTCGGTGCTCTTTCCACAGCTCCTATTGGACCACAGCTAAGTTTTGCTTTTATCGCATTGGGCGTTCTACTATTATGCATGGCTGGTGTATTTGGTTGGATGGTTGCTGACAAAATCATCACATGTGTAAGAGTACAATCAAACAAAGGGGCTATGAGAGAATTTAGTGATAAACAATATAGTGATAAACAATATGCAGTAGAGGAACGTGTGATCGAGGTTTTAGATAAGTTGCCTAATCATCATGGAATGTTCAAAGCTGCACCTGCGGAGTTGACAGTCAGCTTAGCAGAGAAACAAGCTGACGAACCACTTAGTGATGTAGCCTCATTGGTGTAAATAAATTCTTTATTCACCTAGACTATTTCTAGTAACTATTTATTGCTGAAGTAGTCTAGGTGGTAAGAATAAATAATCAGATGTTCGGTTTTATCATTGTAATTATTGATTCTAACTCATCTGGAATATCTTCTGGATTGGTAAAAAACCATGCGTAGAGTTCTGTGTCCGCACGGTTAAGCATCGTTTGATATAGCAGCTTTTCGTCGTCTGTCATCGTTTCATAATGCTTTTCTATAAAGGGTATCAGTAGAAGGTCCAACTCCTTCATACCTCGTCTCGAACCCCACCACATTTGTTTATACGATAATAATTCAGTCATTCTCGCCCCAGGTGTACGGTATAGGTAAAATTTCTAGGTGAGCGGTGACGTGTAGTTGCTCCCCTATTTCAATAAAACGATCGTAAGCTTCATCGGCTAGCATCACGACCTGTGCGTGACATAGTGTACGCGCAAGTGGTATGGCATAGATGACTTGGCCTATAACTTTGCCGTCTGCTTTTAATTCAAGTGGAAAAACAACTTCAACATCATCGTCTGGCGCCTCGTCGAGTTTTAATTCAACTCGGTAGAGATGATGTTTTAGGGAACCACGAAAGTGCATGCGTGCGACAATCTCTTGGCCTAAGTAACAGCCTTTTTCAAAATCGAGCGCTTGAATGGACTGCATGTTTAAGCGCTGCGGAATAAACTCACCGCTCACACCGCTTGTGACAATCGGTATGCCTGAAAGCATTTCCAGGTATTCCCAATCGTTAATATCGATAGCTTCATAATCTTCAGGGAATGTGACAGGCTCACTCGTGATGAGCCAATGCCTGTTAGGATCATCACCAGCACCTAGGCGTAATATGTCATCTGCACACTGAATTTCAAACCAGCCTAGTTCAGGTTTCGCGTTGACCATGCCGTAGATAAATAATTCCGGCTCTTCGATCGTGACATTAGAAAAGCGCGCGTACTTATCTAACATTTCATGTGTGATGTCGGCCAGTGAACGATGGAGTAATAAACCATAGTGTTCACCGGACTTAAAACAACGGAAGAAACTTACGACACGACCTTTGATATTACAATAAACACCAAAAAGATAACGCGCCTCTGACACCTTGGTCATGTCACAGCTTATCTGACCTTGCAGGAAGCTTTCAGCATCCGGTCCGCTGACTGTTAATACTGTATAGTCAGTGCATGCAGTGTAATGTGTCTCGTTAGTTGTCATGATGACTCACGTTTATGGCGCATGTGTGGAAATAATAAAACATCACGGATAGAGGGCGCATCAGTAAATAGCATCACGAGTCTATCGATACCAATACCCTCACCTGCTGTGGGTGGCATACCGTACTCCAGTGCCGTAATGTAATCTTCATCATAGTGCATCGCTTCAACATCACCCGCAGCTTTTTCCTTAACCTGGGCCTTGAAACGCGCCGCCTGGTCGTCCGGATCATTTAACTCGGAGAAGCCATTCGCTATCTCGGTGCCTGCAATAAATAGCTCGAAACGATCAGTCACAAAAGGATCGTCATCGTTCTTTCTTGCAAGCGGTGAAACTTCCATCGGGTAATGGGTCACAAACGTTGGTTGAATGAGTTCGTTCTCAACCGTTTTTTCAAAGATTTCTAACTGTATCTTTCCAAGCCCATAACTTGGTTTTACTTCGATGCCGAGACCGATCGCATATTCGCGCGCTTTATCAAAATCATTGATATCGTCTGCCGACAAATTACTGTTGTAAGCCAGAACACCTTCGACAACTGTCATGCGATTGAATGGTTTCGTCAAGTCGATCACGTGGCCTTGGTAATTGAGTGTTGTATCACCTAAGACGTCAGTTGCAAGTGTTTTAAATAACGCTTCAGTAAAAGGCAACAAGTCATCGAACGTGGCATAGGCCTGGTAAAACTCGAGCATCGTGAATTCAGGATTGTGTTGTGTTGAAATCCCTTCGTTACGGAAATTGCGATTAATTTCAAACACGCGATCAAAACCACCGACCACTAAACGTTTTAAATATAGCTCAGGCGCAACGCGCAAATAGAGATCCATATCGAGCGTGTTGTGGTGTGTCACGAACGGTCGGGCTGTCGCACCACCGGGAATGGGTTGCATCATCGGTGTTTCGACTTCAAGGTAGTTATGTGCTACAAAATATTCTCGTATACGTTGAATGAGACGTGAACGCATAAGAAACACGCGGCGCGATGCTTCATTCATTACTAAATCAAGATAGCGCTGACGGTAACACAATTCTTTATCAGCAAGACCGTGGAATTTATCAGGCAATGGGCGTAGCGATTTTGTTAATAAGACTATCGCTGTGACGTGCACTGAGAGTTCGCCTGTCTTCGTCTTAAAGAGGTAACCTTCTGCGCCTGCAATATCGCCAAGATCCCATGTTTTAAAATCATTATACTGCTCTTCGCCAATATCATCGCGACGAACGTATAGTTGAATTCGTCCGCCCGAGCCATCTTGTAACGTCATGAAACTCGCTTTACCCATCAGCCTGCGGAGCATGATGCGCCCTGCGACTTTCACTGTAATCTTTTCTTCTTCGAGTGATTCTTTAGATTTCTCATCGTGCGCTTCATGTAAAGCAATCGCTTGATGACTAGGCGTGAAATTATTTGGATACGCACGACCCTCATTACGCAAGACCGATAACTTTTCACGACGATTCGCAACAAGCGTATCAAAATCTTCTTCGGTCGTTACATTTGCATCTTGGTTTTCACTAACCATGTTCCATCCTCATGTTACGCTAAACCTGCTTTAAGGCTTGCAATAATAAATTTATCTAAATCACCATCGAGTACGGCTTGTGTATTACCGACTTCAACACCTGTACGTAAATCTTTAATACGAGATTGATCTAACACATACGAGCGGATTTGACTACCCCAGCCAATATCGGCTTTCGTTGATTCAACCGACTGTTGCTCGGCTTGTTTCTTTTGCAGCTCATATTCGTACAGCTTAGCACGTAGCTGCTTCCACGCCTGGGCCTTGTTTTTGTGTTGTGACCTGTCGTTTTGACATTGTACGACAATGCCTGTTGGGTGGTGAGTAATCCTCACCGCTGAGTCTGTGCGGTTGACGTGTTGTCCACCCGCCCCACTTGCGCGGTAGGTATCGATTCGACAGTCAGCGGGATTGATATCGATTTCGATATCTTCATCGATTTCGGGTGACACAAATATCGCGGCAAACGACGTGTGACGACGGTTGCCTGAATCAAACGGCGATTTACGGACTAACCGGTGCACGCCTGTTTCAGTGCGCAGCCAGCCGAATGCATAAGCACCACTAACGCGTATGGTCGCACTCTTGATACCTGCAACATCACCCGGTGAGACCTCTATAAGCTCGGCATCAAAGCCATGGCCCTCAGCCCAACGTAAATACATGCGCAGTAGCATTTCCGCCCAGTCTTGGGCCTCAGTACCACCAGAGCCAGATTGAACATCGAGATAGGCATTACACGTATCCATCTCGCCATTAAACATACGCGTGAATTCGAGTTGTTCGATAGATTGTTGGTGTTTGCTGACGTCTTCTTCGACAGAACGGTAGGTTGCTTCGTCACTCTCTTCGCGAGCGAGTTCGACGAGCGTTAAGCAGTCATCGAGGGCTTGAGCTTGGTCAGACAGTGGTTCAATGATAGTCTCAAGGGTTGCGCGCTCTTTGGTTAGCGCTTGCGCTTTGTCAGGATCATCCCAAATGGTAGGATCCTCGAGTTCAAGTAGAACTTCGCGCAAGCGTTCACACTTACCCTCGTAGTCAAAGATACCCCCGAAGGGCTAAACTACGTGACTTTAAATCTTCGATTAAACGAACTAAGGGTGCAATTTCCATAGGTGATACATCGCCGAGTCTCTCTAAAGAGGGCTATTGTATCACTTCTTTAATTGCTTCACCAAGATCTGCTGGCGAGCGTACGGTGTTAACACCAGCCGCTTCTAGCGCCGCGTACTTCTCAGCAGCTGTACCCTTACCGCCGGCAATAATAGCACCAGCGTGGCCCATACGTTTACCTGCTGGCGCCGTAACACCCGCAATGTAGGAAACAACAGGCTTTTTAACATGACCTTTAATAAATTCAGCAGCGGCTTCTTCGGCTTGACCACCAATTTCACCGACCATGATGATAGCGTCAGTATCAGCATCATCATTAAATAGCGTTAAGATATCGATAAAGCTCGAACCAGGAATAGGATCACCACCGATACCGACACAGGTACTTTGGCCTAAGCCAACAGACATGGTTTGAGCAACCGCTTCATAGGTCAGCGTACCTGAACGTGAAACGATACCAATACGTCCTGCGCGGTGAATGTCACCAGGCATAATACCCATCTTACAAGCTTCAGGTGTAATCACACCTGGGCAGTTAGGGCCAATCAAGCGTGCGTTGGTGTTTTTATCGATGTAGTATTTAACGTCATGCATATCCAACGTTGGAATGCCTTCTGTAATACATACAATAATTTCAATACCAGCGTCTGCTGCCTCGATAATAGAATCTTTACAAAACGGTGCGGGGACATAAATAACGCTCGCTGTCGCACCCGTTGCATCAACAGCGTCGCGCACGGTATTAAAAACAGGTAGGTTTAAGTGTTTTTGTCCACCCTTACCCGGCGTTACACCACCGACCATGTTGGTACCGTAAGCAATGGCTTGTTCACAGTGAAAGGTACCTTGTTTGCCAGTAAAACCCTGACAAATTACTTTCGTGTTTTTATCAACTAAAATACTCATCTTCGTATCCTTTAAAATTAAACGGCGGCAACAATTTTCTTAGCAGCGTCGGTTAAGCCTTCGGCTGGGATAAGATTTAAACCGGACTCTTTTAGTTTCTTAGAGCCTAGTTGTGCGTTGTTACCTTCAAGGCGAACAACGACAGGCACATTGATATCGGATTCAGCAACGGCACCGATAATACCCTCAGCGATTAAATCACAGCGTACAATACCGCCAAAAATATTCACGAGAATACCTTTAACGTTTTTATCAGACAAAATAATCTTAAACGCTTCAGAAACACGTTCTTTGGTAGCACCACCACCAACATCTAGAAAGTTTGCAGGCTCACCACCGTGTAACTTAATAACATCCATCGTTGCCATCGCGAGACCCGCACCGTTAACCATACAACCGATATCACCATCGAGTGGTACATAGTTTAAGTCCCAATCATGAGCGTGGTTAACGCGCTCATCTTCTTGTGATGGATCGCGCATTTCACGAATTTTAGGTTGACGGAACAATGCATTGTCATCGATATTTATTTTACAATCCAAACACAACAAATCGCCGTCTTCAGTAATAATAAGCGGATTAATTTCAATAAGGCTCAAGTCGCTGTCGCGAAACATTTTGCCAAGTCCCATCAAAATCTTCGTCATCTGCTTAACTTGGTCACCTTGCAACTCTAGACCAAAAGCAATTTCGCGCGCCTGATATGGCATCACGCCGACAAGCGGATCGACAGAAAACTTTAATATCTTCTCAGGTGTTTCACTCGCAACTTTCTCAATTTCAACACCACCTTCTGTGGAGCACATAAACGTTACGCGTTGTCTATCACGATCAACGACAGCACCTACATATAGTTCTTTAGCAATGCTAGAGGTTTCTTCAATTAATAATTTATCGACAGGTTGACCATCGGCATCTGTTTGATACGTAACAAGACGTGTACCTAAAAGCGTTTGCGCGCATGTAATAATATCGTCTTTTTGTGCTTTGACATCAGGGAAAACTTTAACACCGCCAGACTTACCACGACCACCCGCGTGAATCTGCGCTTTCACCACACAGCCTTTAAAGCGCTCGATGATACTTCTTACATCATCAACGCTATGAGCGATTTCGCCATCGGGTACGGGCAAACCATTTTCAGCAAGCAAGTGTTTTGCCTGATATTCATGTAAATTCATGTTCTATATTCCTTACTTCAATTAAATCTGTAGCACTAAACGCGCAGGATCTTCTAACATTTCTTTGATCGCAACAAGAAATTGCACCGACTCGCGACCATCGATAAGTCTATGGTCATAGGAAAGTGCAACATACATCATAGGACGCACAACAACTTCACCATTTTGTACAATGGCGCGTTGTTCTATCTTATGCATTCCAAGAATACCTACTTGCGGTGGGTTGATGATAGGTGTTGACATTAACGAGCCGAAAACACCACCGTTTGTGACGGTGAACGTACCACCTTGTAATTCATCGATAGAAAGTTTGTTCTCACGAGCACGCATTGCGTAGTCATTAATTTCGCGCTCGATATCAGCCATCGATTTTTTATCAGCATCGCGAATAACAGGTACAACCAAGCCGCGCTCTGTCGACACAGCAACACCAATATCAAAATAACCGTGATACACGATATCTTTATCATCGATTGAAGCGTTCACAGCTGGGAAGCGTTTCAATGCTTCAACAACGGCTTTAATAAAAAATGACATAAAGCCTAAACGGACACCGTTTACTTTCTCAAATTTATCTTTGTACTCTTTACGCAAATCCATCACGGCTTTCATATCAATTTCATTAAATGTCGTAAGCATGGCAGCGTTGTGTTGCGCACTTAGCAAACGTTCAGCGATACGTGCGCGTAAACGTGACATCGGTACACGTTTCTCAGGTCTATCGCCACCTGGCAATTCAACCGCTGGTGCACCACCGCTTTGACCACGTTGCATGAAATCGACAACATCTTGCTTCACAACACGCCCGCCTTTACCTGAGCCTGAGATTGCAGACGTATCAACACCGTGTTCCGCTGCTAATTTACGTACGGATGGTGATGCATCGAGGTTTGCGACATTGGTTGCTTGTGCGGGCTCAGCTTGCGGTGATGGAGTCTCAGCATTAGGTGCCGGCGCACTCGCAGCAGCGTTAGCCTCAGGTTTAGCTGGCGTTGCACCCTGCCCTTCAGCAACTACAGCAAGTAATTCCTCCGCAGTCACGGTCGCACCTTCTTGTGCCTTAATGGCTTCAAGCACACCGGATGATGGTGCGGGCACTTCTAAGACCACCTTATCGGTCTCGAGCTCGACGAGAGTTTCGTCTTGGTTGACGGCTTCACCTGGTTTTTTATGCCACGTCAGGACGGTCGCATCCGCAACTGACTCGGGTAACATAGGTACTTTTACTTCAATGCTCATGGATTTCTCTCCGCAATCACTAGGCTAATGGGCAAATCACTATCAAAAATCACGCCACTTGGTCATATTCAAGTCAAAGCTTCAGCGACAAGCTGATGCTGTTGCTTGATGTGTAATTTCGAATCACCAACGGCAGGTGCTGCAAAAAAATCACGACCAACATAGTGAACAACATGTTCAGATTGTAAACACGCTTCGATATGATGACGCGATGAAAACCAAGCACCCTGGTTCTTCGGCTCTTCCTGACACCAAACGATATCTTTGACGTTCTTATAGCTCTTCAAAAGTTTCGTTAACACTTTTTCAGGAAATGGGTATAACTGTTCAATACGAAAAATAGCAATATCGTCGATCTCTTTCTTACGTCTCGCTTCGAGTAGATCGTAATAAACTTTACCTGAGCACAAAATGACTTTGCGCACCTTGGCTTTATCTTGTTTGTCGATTTCAGGAATAACCACTTGATACTGACCTTTGGTCATATCCTCGAAGCTAGATACTGCAAGCTTGTGGCGCAGTAGACTCTTTGGCGTCATGATGATAAGTGGCTTACGGTATGGCCGCTTCACTTGACGTCGTAGTAGATGAAAAATTTGTGCGGGTGTCGTTGGTACACAGACTTGCATATTGTTTTGTGCACAAAGCTGCAAGTAGCGCTCGAGCCGAGCTGATGAGTGTTCTGGTCCCATGCCCTCGAAGCCATGCGGTAACAACATCGTAAGTCCCGAGAGACGATCCCATTTTTGTTCACCAGAACTAATAAACTGATCGATTACGACTTGTGCGCCGTTCGCAAAATCACCAAACTGCGCTTCCCATAATATCAGTGCATTCGGTTCAGATGCAGAATAACCGTACTCAAAGCCTAGCACGGCTTCTTCAGATAAGATCGAATCGATAACTAAAAATGTTTCTTGATCTTTCGATACGTACTGTAGCGGAATATAACTCTCACCTGTTTCATAATCGTGGATAACAGCATGACGGTGAGCAAAGGTTCCACGGCCGCTATCTTGGCCAGATAAACGCACAGGATGTTTTTCATAAACGAGCGATGCGTAAGCAAGCGTCTCAGCGTAGCCCCAGTTACATGGTATTTCACCTTCCGTCATTTTATGACGTTCTTGGAGTAAGCGTTTAACAACAGGATGAAGGGTTAAACCTTTGGGTAAAGTCTCGAGACGTTTAGCAAGCTTGTGAAGAATATCGTTATCAACACCAGTATCAATGGACTCATCCCATTTAGCATCTAAATAACGTTCCCAGTCAACGGCAAACTTATCGTCGTGTGTACCTGTGACAGTTTCAACCAATGCATGGCCTTCTTCGAGCTTGTTGCGATAGTCTGCGACAAACGATTCTGCGACTTCAGGTGTGATAACACCCTCTTTCACTAATTGCTCTTCGTAAATAGCGCGTGTCGTTGGTAATTGGCGAATTGCGCGATACATAATCGGTTGAGTGATTGATGGCTCATCTGCTTCGTTGTGGCCGTGACGACGGTAACAGACTAAGTCGATAACAACATCTTTCTTAAACGTCATACGAAAATCAAAGGCAAGACGTGCTGCTAAGACAACCGCCTCAGGGTCGTTACCATTGACATGGAGTATGGGCGCCTGCACCATTTTCGCAACATCAGTACAGTATAAAGTTGAACGAGCATCAAGCGGGCTACTCGTTGTAAAACCAATTTGGTTGTTGATGACGATGTGAACTGTGCCGCCTGTCGCATAGCCGCGTGCTTGTGAGAAATTAAATGTTTCCATCACAACGCCCTGACCTGCAAACGCAGCATCACCGTGAATGATAACAGGAACCACTGTCTTCTTCTCACCCAAGTCGTGACGTCTGCGCTGACGTGCACGAACGGAGCCTTCGACAACAGGCGAAATGATTTCTAGGTGAGACGGGTTAAATGCAAGCGCCAAGTGAACAACACCTGATTGTGTATTCACATCTGACGAAAAGCCCATGTGATATTTAACATCACCCGAACGCTCTTCGTTTTCACCGAGCCCACCTTCAAACTCTTCAAATAACTTCGCAGGACTTTTACCAAGAATGTTAATAAGTACATTTAAGCGCCCACGATGCGCCATACCGATGATAACTTCTTTAACTTTAGCAACACCGGCTTGTTGTATCGTTTCATAAAGTAAAGGAATTAAGCTATCACCGCCTTCAAGCGAGAAACGCTTTTGGCCCACGTAACGTGAACCTAAATATTTTTCTAAACCTTCTGCAGCTGTTAACTGTTGTAAGATAGATTTCTTGTCTTCAGCCGTGTAAGTCGGGGTTGATTGTATACCCTCGATGCGCTTTTGAATCCATAGTGTTTCTTCGTTATTGGTAATGTGCATATACTCAATACCGATACTCCCACAGTAAGTCTTGTTGAGTCGCTCGACGATTTCACGCAATGGCGTTGGTTCGGGCGCAAGTGGTGTTCGCGTATTAAAGGGAATATCGAGATCTTTTTCAGTCAAACCGTGGTAACTAAGGCTCAAGTCAGGCACTTCTTTTCGTGGTCTGTATGTCAGTGGATTCAAACATGCTTGATGGTGACCGTGTAATCGGTAAGCATTAATAAGTTGCATCACATTAGAAAGACGTATCTCTTGCATTAAGGTTGCGCTACCACTTTTTGTGATACTTGCTGAAAAACCACCGTGCATCGCTTGACGCGCAAACTCTTCACGTATCGCTTTGTGAGAGACCTCCATCGCAGCGCCTTCAACCCTAGGCAAGGTTTCGAAAAAAACGCGCCAGTTTTCAGGCACAGAACTCGGATCATCGAGATAAGATTCGTACAATCCATCGACATATGCTTGGGAACCACCCGAAAGATGGGAATTAGCCCACAATGCCTGCATATCATCTTGCTTCATGCGAGAGTCCTCGTCACTATGTTGAATTAGGTTTCTCTATCTAACATCTGTTGTTGTATATGACCGATCGCCTGAGTTGGGTTTAACCCCTTAGGACATACGGTCGCGCAGTTCATAATCTTACGACAGCGATAAAGGTCAAACGGATTATCAAGATCCGCCAAACGCTCATCGGTATGTGTGTCTCGGCTATCAGAAATAAAACGGCTTGCTTGTAACAATCCAGCCGGTCCTACAAACTTATCGGGATTCCACCAATACGAAGGACACGAGGACGTACAACATGCACATAAAATACATTCGTACAAACCATCAAGTTTCTTTCTCTCTTCAGGCGATTGTAGACGCTCCGTTGCAGGCTCGGGTTCATCATTTTGTAAAAAAGGCTTAATCTTTTCGTACTGCGCATAGAATTGCGTGAGGTCGACGACCAAATCGGTAATGACAGGCATACCGGGTAATGGACGCAACTCGATAGGCTTACTTCCACGCATGAGTTTAGAGATAGGCGTAACACAAGCCAAGCCATTTTGGCCGTTGATATTCATGGCATCGGAACCACAAACACCCTCACGGCAGGAATGACGAAAGCTGAGTGTTGCGTCTTGTTTTTTAGCGAGCAAGAGCGCATCAAGCAGCATCATGTCTTTCTTTTCAGGATTATCCAGTACGTAATCTTGCATGTATGGATCACGACTGTCGTCTGGATTAAAACGGTATATTGATAATTTAATCTCGCTTAAATCAGCCATGGTGTGGCCCCCTCATATTAGTAAACACGCTCGACAGGTTCGAACGTTTTCATCGTCAATGGCTTTAAGTTCACATCACGTTTCTTAATCTCGTGTGTTTCCGGGAAGTAAAGTGTGTGATGTAAGTATTCAGCATCGTTACGATCAGGATAGTCTTCGCGTGAGTGTGCACCACGACTCTCACGTCTTGATAGTGCAGAGTGTGCTGTTGAGATCGCAGTAAGTAGCAAGTTATCCATCTCTAACGCTTCAATGAATGACGTATTAAACACTCGTGACTTATCGGGCAAGTACGCGTGTTCAAGTCGCGTTGCGCATTGTTGTAATTTTTCGAGACCATCTGTCATCGATTTCTCTTCGCGGAAAACACTAAAATCTTCTTGCATATAACGTTGCATCTCTTCACGCACGGGCACATAACTCTCACCTTCTGAACTATCCATCCAGTGGTGATAACGCTGCATACCTTTATCGATAGCATCTTGTGATACCTGCGGCATCGTCACACCATCGCGCAATGCGTCATTGACATGACGACCAACCGCGCGACCGAAGACCACTAAGTCTAACAATGAATTACCACCTAAGCGGTTAGCACCATGAACGGATACACATGCACATTCACCTGCGGCATATAGGCCTGGCACGATGACCTCTTGACCGACTTCGTTTTGTGTAAGCACTTGGCCATTGATGTTGGTAGGAATACCACCCATCGCGTAATGACAAGTCGGTACAACTGGAATCGGTTCATTAACAGGATCGACATGCGCAAAAGTGCGTGACAATTCACAAATACCAGGTAATCTCGAATCGAGAATATCTTTACCTAAGTGGTCGAGTTTAAGTTTCACATGGTCGACACCGTCGGGTGCGAAACCACGACCCTCGCGAATTTCTTGTGTCATCGCTCGTGCCACAACATCGCGAGACGCTAAATCTCTTGCGCTTGGGGCGTAACGCTCCATGAAGCGCTCACCGTTCTTATTGATTAGATAACCGCCCTCGCCTCGCGCACCTTCAGTGACAAGACAGCCGACACCGGCAATGCCAGTTGGGTGGAATTGCCACATTTCCATATCTTGCAAAGGTAAGCCAGCACGCAAGACCATACCGAAACCATCACCCGTACAAATACGTGCGTTGGTTGTCGATTGGAAAATACGCCCCGCACCACCTGTTGCTAAAATTGTAATACGCGAATGGAAGAAGACACACTCGCCTGTCTCAATACACATCGCGATAACACCAGCAACTTGACCGTTTTCACCCATCACGAGATCGAGTGCGAACCATTCACTGTAGATGTGAGCATTTGCTTTGATATTTTGTTGGTAGAGTGCGTGCAATAACGCGTGGCCCGTTCGGTCGGCTGCCGCACAGGTACGCGATGCCTGATCGCCACCGTAATTTTTCGATTGTCCACCAAATGGGCGCTGATAAATTTTACCGCTATCGATACGCGAAAATGGTAAGCCCATGTGTTCTAGTTCATAAACGACTTCAGGACCATTCTTACAGAGGTACTCAATACAGTCCTGATCACCTAAGTAATCGGAGCCTTTAACCGTATCGTACATATGCCAACGCCAATCATCTTCATCCATATTGCCAAGTGCAGCTGTAATACCGCCCTGTGCTGATACAGTGTGTGAGCGTGTTGGAAAAACTTTTGAGAGTAATGCCACACGGTAACCCGAGCGAGCGAGTTGTAAACACGCACGCATACCGGAACCACCTGCCCCAATGATGATGGCATCGAATTGATTGCTAGCAACAGTCGCCATGTCAAATACTCCAAATGATTGCAACACCCCAAGCCAGCATCGCAAATAAACCAACGATGACTAGGATCTGCGCAGTTAAGCGGATAACAAGTGGCTTCAAGTAATCTGTCGTGACTGTCCAAATGCCAATCCACGCGTGTAACATAAAACTTAAAAGCGTTAGAAAGGTGAAGATACGCACAGTTTGCATTTGATTTAATGCGAGCCAAGCATCGTAGCTGAGTTTCGGATGTGTCACGAAATAGAGCAAAATAAATGCCATGTAGGCTGCGATGATGACTGCTGAAACACGCTGAATGAGCCAATCTCTGAGACCACTACTCGTCAAGCTTGTAATATTTTTTACCATAACCAAATTCCCAGTAAGGCAATTAAGATGAGTGAGATAACAACGGTTGCATATGCTGTCATCCGTCCCATGGCAAGTGATTCGCCAAGCCCCATGTCGTGTAGCAAGTGGCGTAGCCCTGCTATCGCATGGTAAATGAACAATGATACGACACCCCAGATCAGAAATTTACCCACTGGTGAAGCGAACCATACTTGAAGCTGGGTGAAGTTACTTGTTGAGGTCAAGGAATAATCAAAAGCTGCGATCAATAATGGCACAGCGAGGAACATAATGATGCCCGATATGCGATGAAAAATTGAGATGATGGCGGTCACAGGCAAAGCAATTTTGGTCAGATCGAGAAAAACAGGACGCGCTCTTTTCACGGTGAATCTCTCTTGTTAGTTAACACGCCGAGAAGTATACCACTATCAGGGTTGAGTGCAATTCCTACAATGCTTGCGAGACGCCCACAAGTCACTCATAATTCAACTTTTAATACACTTATCGAGGAAAACTATGGCTTGGTTTGCAGAATACGGTATGTTTCTATTAAAAGTGGCAACGTTAGTCGGCGGTATACTTATCGTAGTCGCGGGTCTTGTTGCAATCGCCATGAAAGCAAAAGACAAAGAGGAAGGCCAATTAACGGTCAAAAAACTCAACGATCACTATAACGAACTTGCCGACACGCTAAATAAAGAAATTCTGGACAAAAAAGAATACAAGAAGATGCAACGCGCTGATAAGAAGGCAAAAAAAATTGCGACAAAAGACAAGAGTGATGAATCAACCTCTAGAGTTTTTGTCATTAACTTCAGAGGTGACGTTAAAGCGAGCGCAGTTAATCAATTACGTGAAGAAATCACCGCTATACTGAGTGTCGCAACGAGTGATGATGAGGTTGTCGTTATCGTTGAAAGTGGTGGCGGCATGGTTCCCCACTACGGCTTAGCGGCTAATCAGTTACAACGCATACGTGATAAGAATATTTACTTGACAGTCTGTGTCGACAAAATAGCTGCTAGTGGTGGCTATCTAATGGCCTGTGTCGCGAATCGCTTATTGGCTGCTCCCTATGCCTATGTTGGTTCGATAGGCGTCGTTGCACAAATGCCCAATTTCAACCGTTGGCTAAGAAAGAAACATATTGACTTTGAATTACACACTGCTGGTGATGATAAGCGCACATTGACACTGTTTGGTGAAAATACACGCAAAGATCGCGAAAAATTTCAACATGAAATAATGGCTGTTCATGAACAATTCAAATCATTCATTGCGAAACACAGACCACAGGTCGATATCGAAGAAGTGGGAACGGGCAAGCATTGGACAGGCTCACAAGCATTAGAACATAAGCTCATCGATGATTTAGTCACGAGCGATGATTACTTATTTAGCAAGAAGAATGACGCTGACATTTATGAGGTCGCATATAAAGCGCCGATGAGGATCAGCCAGAAAATTTTCTCTTCACTGGGTATGTTGATGAACGAGAGTCGGTATATGTAGCCACTAAGGTGGCGTCCCCAAGGGGATTCGAACCCCTGTTACCGCCGTGAAAGGGCGATGTCCTAGGCCTCTAGACGATGGGGACCCAGATGCTTGATTAAGCGAGCGCGTATTATAAACGCTTAATCAGTTGTTTGTACAGCACTAAATAGAACTTTTTTCTGTGGAGCTAGGCGGGATCGAACCGCCGACCTCTTGCATGCCATGCAAGCGCTCTCCCAGCTGAGCTATAGCCCCTCCATGCATTTCAATCCATAGAGTACCGCACAGAGGGACAAAATTATAAGCACAAACAACAATTTGTCAAGGAGCGATATCTACACAGCATAGTTGAACCACTCTCCTAGCCCAGATACAATGCGTACAACTTATAGTAAGCATGTAGGCAGTCAAATCGATATGGATGCACAATTAACTCAGCTATTACGCACACGACGCTTTCTCCCGCTTTTCCTGACGCAGTTCCTCCAGGCATTTAATGATGCCGCGTTTAAAAACGCAATGGTCATTGCAATTACTTACAACATTGCGATGTACAGCGTTCAAGAAACAGGTTGGCTACTTGCTGCAGCAGCTGGTATTTTTGTATTTCCCTTTCTACTTTTCTCAGCACTCGCGGGGCAACTTGCTGATAAATACGATAAAGCCCTCATAACGCGTATCGTCAAGGCATCAGAAATTCTTCTAATGGCAGGTGCTGCTTATGCGTTCTTTTATCGTAACGTCTCAATGCTCTACTTCATATTATTCTTGATGGGAACGCACACAACTTTTTTTGCGCCCATTAAATTTGCGATACTGCCTGACCATCTTCGCCACGATCAATTACTCGGCGCAAACGCACTCATTGAAGCCTCAACCTTTCTTGCGATCTTAGTTGGCACTATCATGGGCGGCGTACTTGTCAGCACTACACTAGAACCCATGTTCGTCTCATCTTTCCTAATAAGTGTTGCCGTCTGTGGTTGGATAAGTAGTTTCTTTATCCCCAAGACACAACCAGGCCAAAAACATTTAAAAATACACTGGAACCTGTGGCAAGAAACGTGGCGCATCATCAATCACACGCGCAAGCAAAGCGATGTCTTTCTAGCTATTCTTGGTATCTCATGGTTTTGGCTCATCGGTGCGATTTTTCTCTCACAATTACCTAATTACAGTAAAGTCATCATCGGCGGTAGTGCGAGTCTCGCAAATATGTTGCTCGCGTTCTTAACGATCGGGATTGGTTTCGGTTCGTTATTAATGCATCGACTGTTAAAAGGTGAAGTAAATACGAATTACGTACCAATAAGTCTTCTTGGAATGAGCGTTTTCTCATTTGACTTATGTTTCGCAAGCCCAAGTCATGTCGACCCACAAACCAAGATTGGTGTCATCACATTCTTAAGTTATTTTAACAATTGGCGCATCATGTTCGATCTCACGGCGATGGCAACATGCGGCGGCATGTACACGGTACCACTTTACGCCTATGTGCAAAGTCGCGCGTCACGGGCACACCGTGCGCGTATCATCGCGAGCAATAACATCATCAACTCTGTTTTTATGATTGGCGCGTCAATCCTTATGTCTGTACTCATCGCAATACACTTTACCATCCCTCAAATTTTTATGGTTTTAGCTGGCGCGAACTTAGTCGTTGCTATCTACATTTGTAAGCTACTCCCTCACGCCATTATTCAATCCTATTTGAAGTGGGCTCTACGCAGTTTGTTCAGAGTCAAAGTCGAAAACATCCATCACTACCACGACGCAGGTAAACGCACAGTCATTATTGCGAATCACTCATCATATCTTGACATGATTTTACTCGCCGCGTTTACACCGGATCGCTTAATGTTTGCTATCAATGCTCACCAAGCTAAACGCTGGTGGATGAAACCCATTTTGTTTTTAGTCGATGCCTACCCTATCGATCCTGCGAAACCGTTCAGTACAAAAACACTCATCCACAAAATTCGACGCAATCGTCGCTGTGTCATTTTTCCTGAGGGACGCCTAACTGTCACAGGCTCACTCATGAAAGTCTACGAAGGCCCTGGCATGATCGCAGATAAAGCTGGTGCAACCATATTACCGATACGTATACGTGGAGCCGTGAACTCACCTTTTACGCGCCTACGTGGTAAAGTTGCCATCCGCGCATTTCCACAGATAACGCTAACCTTCTTGCCTCCCGAGAAAATTTCTCTGTCTGAGAGCTTAAGCAAGCGAGAACGCAGACAAGTCATCGGTCGCAAACTCTACGACATTATGATTAACATGCTATTCAACACCAGTGACTACGATAGAACACTCTATGAAGCGTTGCTTGAAACGATTAGCGTGCAAAAACGCAAACGTAAAATACTCGAAGATATTGAGCGCAAACCCATTTCATACGGTACCTTATTACTAAAAACCCAAGTCTTAGGCTGCGTTATCAGTCGACAGACAAAAATAAACGAGCGAGTTGGCGTTATCTTACCTAACACTATTCCCGCTGTAATTACGTTCTTTGCGCTGCAAGCCTATGGCCGTACGCCGGCGATGTTAAATTACACCGCAGGACCTAGAACGGTTGGCTTAGCTTGTCAGCTTGCATGTATCAAAACTATCTACACATCAAAACGCTTTATTAAAGTCGCCGAGCTGCAACCTATTATCGACTACTTACAAGAAATGAATGTGACAATCATCTACCTTGAATCGTTGAAAAAAGAAATCACTATCAAAGATAAGTTGCTCGGCATCTGGCGCAGCCATTCTCGCTCTTTCTACGACAACCGCATTCGACCAATGCAAGATCACAACGATCCTGCAGTCATTCTCTTTACCTCAGGCTCAGAGGGTAAGCCTAAGGGTGTTGCCTTAAGCCATAAGAATATTCTCTCTAACCGATATCAAATCAGCAGCATCATTGACTTCATTCGTGAAGATATCATCTTTAATGCGCTACCAATTTTTCATTCGTTTGGCCTAACTGCCGGTATGATCTTACCGTTGATAACAGGCATGCGCACGTTCTTTTATCCTTCACCACTACATTATCGCATCATTCCCGAATTGATTTACGACACAAATGCTACCGTACTCTTTGGTACGAATACTTTTCTTATGGGTTACGCACGTTATGCGCACCATTATGATTTCTACAGCATTCGCTATGTTGTTGCCGGTGCTGAGAAACTACGCGATGAAACAAGAAAGCTATGGCACGATAAATTCGGTATTCGCATTCTAGAAGGCTACGGTGCAACTGAAACATCACCTGTCCTATCGGTTAATACGCCCTTACAGAATAAATCAGGCTCTGTCGGACGCCTTGTTCCTGGTATCGAATATAAGATCGAAGATGTCGAAGGCATTAAACAAGGCGGGCGCCTACTCGTACGTGGCCCTAACATCATGCGTGGTTATCTTCGCGCCGAAGATCCTGGTGTACTCTACCCGCCTAAAAACGGTTGGTACGATACCGGTGATATTGTCGATGTCGATGAAGATGGCTTCATCACCATCCTCGGTCGCGCGAAACGTTTCGCTAAAATCGCAGGCGAGATGGTTTCACTAACTGCTGTCGAAGAAGCTATCCATAAAGTCTGGCCAGACAACTTAAACGTTGTTGTAAGCCTACCCGATTTGAAAAAAGGTGAACAGCTCGTACTTGTTACCGATCAGGCTGATGCCACACTTGCCGATGTGCTTCAACATTTCCGTGAACAACAAATCACAGAGTTAGCGATGCCTAAGAAGATTGTTATCGTTGAACAAGTCCCACTACTCGGCTCAGGGAAAATCAACTATCCGCAAACAACGGAGTTGGTATTAGAAGAGGCATAAGAATTACGCCTCTTCTAATTGTTTAAGCTAACAACTTAATCTTCGCCGCCAAAGGCACCAAAGATTTGTAACAAACTTACAAATAAATTGTAGATAGAAACAAACAAGGTAATGGTGGCCATAATGTAGTTGCGCTCACCACCATGAATGATCAGGCTTGTTTGATACATGATGAGGCCTGACGCAAACAGCGTGAAGATAGCGCTTACCGCGAGATGAAGCGCCGGCACTTGGAAAAACAAACCGGCAATCATCATCAAAAAGCCTGTCATGCCTAAGATCATTAAAAAACCACCCATGTAGCTAAAATCTTTGCGTGTGGTCAAAACATAGCCTGATAAGCCGAAGAAGATGAGCCCTGTTGCGCCCAGTGAGAGCATAATGATTTCACTGCCATTACTAAATGCCGTCAAGTAGTAGTTCAAGATTGGACCCAATGTGTAGCCCATAAACCCCGTAAAGGCGAACGACGACACAAGTCCCCAAATACTATTACGCAAAGCCTGGGTTAAAAACATCAAACCATAGACACCGATAAGCAGAAGGACGATGTTGATGGGTGGGGCATTTGTTACGACAGCAATGCCGGCCATAAGTGCGCTGAATAGCAAGTTACAACCGAGTAGAATATAGGTATTACGCAATACGCTATGGGTTGCAATCAGCGATTCGTCGCGACTTCTGAGCGAACCTACGTCTCTTTGCATAGAAAATCTCCTTTTAGTGGCTTCACTTAATAATTTTAGTAGAATGGTACATACATTTCCAGCTTTTAATATGTTTATTAATTTACCTCTAGTTGCAGATAACGTGTGAAAAATTGTTTACTTACAAGCACAAACCTTTTATGATGCCCTCCATAAAGACTTACTAAGACTACCCTTGAAGGGAGCGGACCAATGAACGACAACGATCGTCACCTGATATTTGCCTTCACAGCCATCTTCGGTCTAGCGTGTGCTTTTTACAGTACACATAGTTTCGCGGGATACTACATCCCCACACCTGATCCCGTTGAAGAATGTGCTACGCACAGCTGGTACATCGCTGGGCGAGCTGGTGTCGACCGTATTCCCAGTATGGACATTTCGGGTGAATTCACGGGTACCGTCGAGCTAGATTTCAATACAGGCTACAATGTCGGTGGCGCCATCGGATATCGCGTCGATGCACTTCGCTTTGAGGCTGAATACCTCTACATCCATAGCGGCGTCGATGACATCAGCATTATGGACTCGGTTATAGAAGCCAATAACACTGTGTTCTCGGGTCAAGGGCGCGTACGCGTCCACGCAGGCATGGGTAACATGACTTTCGGTCTCGACCACATGCTTGATATTCGCATCCACCCCTATATTGGCGGTGGTATTGGCTACGCAAACGTTGAAGTAACTGGCACCAACATCGATGGTATCGGCGAAGTATTCAGCGGCTCACACGGCACATTCGCATTCCAAGGCATTGTCGGCTTCGGTTTCTACGTGATGGACAATGCGCTCATCACTATTGATTACCGCTACTTTGGTACGACCAAAGCGCAATTCAATTCAACAACCGCTGAAGGTGTGATCAATAACCAAGACTTAGAAGAGCGTTTTCAATCACATATGATAAGTGCAACGCTCGTCGCGCAATTTGATATTGTCTAAATAGTCAAACTTGCCAAGCCTGGTTGCCGCGTAGAAGTTTGTTGAGGTCGTCGTAAGAACCAGCTTCTCGCGCAACTTCCTCATAGACTGGACGCTCATCTCGATAGACGATACCAAACGCAGTGGGCTCTGTACTATCAGCAATTTTCATTGCTTCGTAATAATCGAATGTTTCATCGGACTGAATATAGCGCATGTTTTCATTCGACTCGCCTTTGTGTTCAAACTGACTAAATACCCCATCATTAAACACTGGACAGTTTTGATAGATTTCAATAAACGCGGTGCCGTTGTGTGCGTTAGCACTGACTAACAAATCGCTTAAATGCTTTGTATTACGATCTAAGCCACGCGCAACAAAACTGCACCCTGCTGCGAGTGCGACTGACAGTGGTTTAAGAGGCTTATCAATCGAGCCATACGGCGTACTTTTACTACGCTGTCCTATGGGTGAGGTTGGCGAGTATTGGCCTTTCGTTAAACCATACACCTGATTGTTAAAGAGTAGAATGGTGACGTTCACGTTTCGTCGCATGATATGCATAAGGTGACTGGCACCAATACTAAGTCCATCGCCATCACCTGTAATAACCCAAACATTTAATTCCGGACGTGTGAGTTTGAGTCCCGTAGCAATGGTCGGTGCCCTACCGTGTACGGTGTGAAAGCCAAATGTATCCAGGTAATACGGAAAGCGACCTGCGCAACCAATACCAGAAACGAAGACACAGTCACTTTTCTTAAGCTGCATCGTGGCTAGCGCTTTTTGCATACTTTTTAAAACAGCATAGTCACCACAGCCTGGGCACCAGCGTACCGATTCAGAAGAAGCGTAGTCATTTGCGTTTAGTGTCATGCTATGAGCTCCCGAACTTTATCGATAATATTGCGTTTTAAAAACGGTTTGCCTGAAACCTTGTTGAGTCGCAAACATGGCGTCAACCATTGCGCTTGGATGAGATGTGCCAATTGCCCCTCATTCAACTCGGCAACAAGCACCTGTTCATAACTATCTAACGTTTGTTTTATATCAGCCGGTAAAGGATTAAGATGCTGACAATGTAAGTGGCTCACAGAGACACCATCGTTTATCATTTCAGTCACTGCTTCACGCACGACGCCAAAGGGACTACCCCACGTAAGTATCGCAAGCTTAGCTTGTTTTGCACCAAAGACATCGATAGGTGCAGTTACCACTTCATTTACTTTGGCGCGTCGCAATGTACTCATCTCGGCATGGTTTGACGGATCGTAACTAACACTTCCCGTATCCCTATCTTTTTCTAAGCCACCTAGACGAATCTCACAACCCTCAGTGCCCGGCACAAACCATGGCGGAGTAAGATTAGTCCGTTTAAGCTCTTTTTTCTTAGCATAGTGTGATGGCACATCAATGACATCGAGACTATCTAAATCTGGAATAAGCCACGGCTCAGCACCAAGAGCAATCGAGGCATCACTAAGCACAACAACAGGCGTCATGTGTTTAACAGCAATGCGGCTTGCCGCAAGTAATACAGCAAAACAATCGCTGGGACTCTTGGCCGCTAATACAGGGACTGGCGCATCACCGTGACGACCATTAAGCGCCATATTTAAATCACTTTGCTCAACTTTAGTTGGCATACCTGTCGAAGGCCCTGCGCGCTGGACGTTGATAACAACTAAAGGCAACTCAGCCATAACCGCAAAACCTAAGAGTTCGCTCTTTAATGAAAACCCTGGGCCACTCGTTACAGTAATCGCAAGCTGGCCACCGAACGCAGCACCAATTGCTGCGCCAATTGCAGCCATTTCATCTTCAGCTTGCCAGGTAATAAGGTTAGGCAAGCGATACTGTGACGCGGTATGTAGTAAGGTGGATGCCGGTGTAATTGGATAGGCTGCAACAAAAACTTTTGCGGCTGACTTTTCACTCAATGTGGCACACGCGAGCGCGAACGCTTCGTTGCCTGTAATATGACGATACGAACCAGGAGCTTGCTTAGTGCTTGCAACAAAATACGGTCCAGCAGCACACTCAACTGTCTCAGCAAAATTAAAACCGGCCTGCAATGCTGCGCGATTAGCGTTACAAAGTATAGAATCGTCGCCAAACTTATCCGCAAGCCATTGTTCAACACCTACAAGTGTTTTATCAAACATCCACAACGCAATACCTAACGCATAAAAGTTTTTACATTGCTTTGCTTGTTTCTGACCAAGCCCAAAAGACTCGACCGCGGCAAGTGTTTGTGTGGTTAGTGCATGACTTTCCACATTGTATTTATCAAGACTACCGTCTTCGAGTGGGTTATCCGTAAAGTCAGCTTTTTTAAATTCCTTATCACGGAAAGTATCGCTATTGATAATCAGTGTGCCGCCGGGGCGAACATCGGTGAGATGAACTTTCAACGCCGCAGGATTCATTGCGACTAAGACATCAACTTCATCACCAGGACTATAGATAGCCTCGCCTGCAAAATGAATTTGAAAACCCGACACACCGGCAAGTGTTCCACTCGGTGCGCGAATTTCTGCGGGATAATCGGGGTAAGTTTTGACATCGTTACCGAAATTTGCTGCAACACTCGCAAACTGTTGGCCGATTATTTGTATACCATCGCCAGAATCACCAGCGAAGCGTATAACTAGACGTGAACACTCTTGGTTTTTTTTCATTGACGTGCTTGGTTAAGTAAATGTTTCATGTCGCTAACGGCTGCGGCAAGACCACTAAATACCGCGCGCGCGATAATGGCATGTCCTATATTCAATTCGTTAATTTGTGAGATCGCGGCAATAGCTGTCACGTTATGATAATGCAAGCCATGACCTGCGTTGACAATAATGCCCTTATCGAAGGCATAGTTTACTGCGTCTTTTACTCGCATTAAGTGTTGCACACGCTCTTCTTCTGTCTTCGCATCAGCGTACTCACCCGTATGAATCTCAATAGCTGGCGCCCCTACTTTGAGAGCTGCATCGATCTGTTTGAAATCGGGATCGATAAAGAGCGATACTTCTATTCCCTTTTTGTAAAGACGCTGCGTTGCTTGTGCGACTTTATCGAGGTTTGCGACAACGTCAAGTCCACCCTCGGTGGTAAGCTCTTCGCGTTTCTCAGGTACGAAACACGCGTGTTCGGGGCAAATATTTTCCGCGAACTCGACCATCGCATCAGTAACCGCCATTTCTAAATTCATGCGCGTATTAAGTGTTTGTTTTAACATCTCAACATCGCGATCTTGAATATGGCGGCGATCTTCGCGTAAGTGGATGGTGATACCATCTGCGCCTGCGTCTTCGGCAATGTAGGCCGCCTGAATTGGGTCAGGGTAGATAGTCCCACGCGCCTGTCGTAGTGTGGCGATATGATCGATGTTTACACCAAGTAAGCAGTCGTTTGTCATAGTTTTTCCTCTAACACAGTCCACAATACCGCAGGCATATCAGCATCGACCTTGAGATACCACCAGTCTGCGCAAGCCCACGCTCGGCATTTTACCGCATCTTTCTCGGTCATGACTAGCGGCAGATCCGATGCAAACGCCAAATGTTGCGGTTCAAAGGCTGCATGATCGGGAAAAGAATGCGCAGTATGGCGTAAGCCAAGCCCTGTCAGCGTATCAAAGAAGGCCTGTGGGTTCGCGATTCCGGCAAGAGCCTGGACATCCTGGTAGGCAAAATCGTTAAGTGGCTCTTCACTACCATCTTTAAGATTAACCCAATGATTTGGTGATACGGTAAAATGTGCTTCAGCAAGAGCGTGAGGTTTATGTTTACTTAACACGAGTGTTGCTTCACGCAAGCGCCTCGGTAATTCACGCAACGGCCCTGCAGGTAACAGATAACCATTGCCAAGCCCTCTATCACCATCGATGAGTACAACCTCAATATCACGCTTTAAGCCGTAGTGTTGCAAGCCATCGTCACTGACAATCACATCACAAGACCGATGCAAAACTAATTGATGAGCACAGGCAACCCTATCGCTACCAACAGATACGGGGCATTTACTACGCTGGTAGAGTAAATACGCTTCATCGCCTACACGCGCGACATCAGAATCATCATCAACTAGCGTTGGCTCATGAGTCTTACCACCAAACCCGCGCGTGATGATGCCAGGCTTAAAACCCTTCTTTAACAAGTAGTCGACAATAGCCAGTACAGTTTGCGTCTTACCTGTGCCACCGACTGTGATATTACCGACAACGATAACGGGTACATCAGGCTTCGATGATTTCAGTAAACCTATGCGATAAGCGTAGCGCCGTATAGCAACGACTAAAGCAAACAAGAAACTAAAAGGTATAAGCAAAAAGCGTACGAGCGATTGGCCGTACCAGAGTTTATTCACAATGAAGTTATGCAGGCGTGACATGTTCACTACCAAATTGCAGTCTGTGGAGGTGGGCATAGTAACCATCTGTCTCAAGCAATTGGGCGTGGTTACCTCGCTCAACAACGCGGCCATTGTCAATAACGATGATTTGAGACGCGCGCTCGATAGTCGATAAGCGATGTGCAATCACAATCGTTGTGCGGTCCTTCATGACATTATCGAGTGCTGCTTGTATCAAACGTTCAGCCTCGTTATCTAACGCAGATGTGGCCTCGTCTAAAATAAGTATGGGTGTATCTTGGATAATGGCGCGCGCAATGGCAATGCGTTGACGCTGGCCCCCAGATAGTAAAACACCATTCTCACCGATTAATGTATCGAAACCTTGTGGTAAGCGCTCAATAAATTCATCAGCAAGTGCCACCTTTGCTGCGTGGTGTATCGCTTCTTTAGAGACATTCTCTAAACCGTAGGCAATATTATTTGCAACCGTATCATTAAATAACACAACGTTCTGTGAGACCCAAGCTATCTGACGGCGTAGTTCGCTTAAGCTAAAACTTGCTATTGATCGGCCATGGAGATAAATGTCGCCTCGAGATGGTGCATAAAAACGCGCAAGCAACTTAACAAGTGATGTTTTACCTCCGCCACTTCGCCCAACGAGCGCGACACTCTCGCCTGTTGGTACTTCGAGATAGATATCTTCAAGTACTGGTTTATCATCATAAGCAAATGATACGTGATTAAAAACAATGTGAGGCTCTGTGTTGGCAAGCTTTTCGTGGGGTTTAACAGGCAAGACATCTTCTTCTTGTTTCTCATCAATAAAATCTAATACGCTTTCAAGGCCTGCCAAGCCACGTTGAATAATACTACTAACATTCGATAGATTCTTAAGTGGTTTTAACAACGCGAGCATCGCAGCAACAATCGCCACAAAACCGCCGGCACTTAATGCCGTCGAATACGTAGGTTCGAGACTTAGAAAGATAATAAGCGAGACACCAGCAGCAGCACACACTTGTACACCTGCAACATTGACTGCTTGCGCAAGCGCTGCGTGCAAATCGCGCCGTCTACACTCACGACTTGCTTCATTAAATTTATGTAGCTCTTGTGCTTGACCGCCCTGTAAGCGCACAACTTGATAACCTTCAATACATTCTTCAGCAATATGGGTGACACGTACCATCGCATCTTGTACGGCTTGGCTCATCGCGCGCACACGTTTATTGGTTAGGCGTACAATGACCGCAATGATTGGAACGAGTGCTAAATAAATAAGTGTAAGGCGCCAACTCACCGTAAACATAACGACAAACAGTGCGATGACAAAAAACAGTGATTGCATGAAGTTTGTGAGTGCACTCGTGCTTATTTGTGCGATCTGTTCAACGTCATAGATGAGTTTAGAAAGCAATTGACCTGATGAGTGATGATCGTAAAAATTAGCAGGTAATCGCAGCATGTGGTTAAACATCGTCTGTCGCACATTCATCACAACACTGCGCGCAACATAGGTCATACAATAACTCGAAATAAAGCTTACGACACCGCGCAAACTAAAAGCGAATAATACGAGTAGTGGTATTTGTGTAAGCCAAGCTCGATTGTGTTCAATGAAACCTTGGTCCATCAGTGGCTTGAGTAAGTAGGTAAAATAGGCATCGATGCCAGCAAAGACCATACTAGCACCTAAGCCTGCTGCCAACCAAACCCAATACGGTTTAATAAAATTAACAAGCGGTTTAATAAACTTTGTGTCGAGTGTTCGTTTCATAACTTATCTTACGTTAGTTCATCGATCGCTTGGTTTGCAAGCGTATCAGCTAATTCATTTTCAGGGTGTCCCGTGTGCCCTCTTACCCAGTGCCACTCAACCTGATGTTGGTTGCACGCCTCATCTAAAGCTTCCCATAAATCCTGATTCTTAACTGGCTTTTTACTCGCGGTTTTCCAGCCATTTTGTTTCCATTTCACCATCCACTGCTGTATGCCATTCTTTACGTATTGGGAGTCAGTTGTAATAATCACATGACACGTCTTCTTCAAACTCTTTAATGCGGCAATAGGCGCTGCAAGTTCCATGCGATTATTTGTTGTTAACGTTTCTGCACCCTTCATGTGTTTTTCATGTCCGCCATAGCGCAACACGGCACCCCAACCGCCAGGCCCTGGATTACCACGGCATGCACCATCTGTAAAAATCTCAACAACTTGCATGTTCATACTTATGTTTGTTCCATATAGTCTAAGGCCTGTTCAAACACATCGGCTCCGAAACGTTTCTTCGGTGTGTGTTCACTTAAAAATCGTCGCCAGCGCTTACCGCGTGGCGCATGCTGAAAAAGACCCAGCATTGGCTTGACGAGCAATGACAAGCTTGTTCCCTTCTGTAACTCTTTTTCGGCATAAGTCATATACTCTCTCGCAACCTCAAAGCGAGAAAGAGCCATTCTAGTCTCGCCAAAATAGGCCGTATCGACATCAGCAAATAAATACGGGTTGGCATAAGCCTCACGTCCGATCATGACACCATCGACTGACCCTAGCAAGGTTTTAATCAATACGTGGTCTTTAATCCCACCATTAATAATGACTTCAAGCTCGGGAAACGATTGTTTGAGTCGTATTACGTGTTCATAGTGTAGCGGTGGAATGGTCCTATTTTCTTTTGGGCTTAAGCCCTTAAGCCAAGCCTTACGTGCATGAATAATAAATGTCTGCACACCACTACGCACAACAATATCAACGAAGCGGTGAAGTGGCTCATACCCTTCATCATGATCGATCCCGATGCGTGTTTTGATAGTCACAGGAATCTTCACTGCATCACGCATCGCCGCAAGACAATCGGCAACAAGTTCAGGCTCAGCCATTAAACAAACACCGAATTTACCGGCTTGTACGCGATCACTAGGACAACCAACGTTTAAATTGATCTCATCATAACCTTTGTCTTCGATAACTTTAGCCGCTTTAGCAAGATTTTGCGGATGAGAGCCTGCGATCTGACACGCAATTGGGTGCTCAACATCGTTATAACCCAACAGCCGTTCACAGTCGCCATGTAAAATCGCGGCTTCAGTTATCATCTCGGTATAAAGTACGGTATGCTTTGTGATAAGACGCATCAGATAACGATAATGCTTATCGGTATAACGAATCATTGGTGCAATACAAATTCTACGATCTATTGCGTCCATGTAATGACATACCCCATTTCATCATGATCAACGACATAATCAGCGTGGCGACTGTAACCAACAACTTCGACGCAGACGCCATCTAAAAAAATAAGCGGCACACGGTTGCGCACATGCAATGGCACACCCCAGTCTTGCCAACATTTTTTTAGAGGCCTAGACTGTTTACTCGTCTCAGGCTTAAAACGCACACCAGGTTTTGATGTGCAGACGCTTAAGATAACATCTTCGGGTACGCGAATACCCTGTCCGCGTTTTTGTTCAACTTTCAAGTGGCCTTGGGGTAGATAACAACTACCATCTAAACGCCATTCAGTCGCAAACGCTTGTGCTTTAAATACATCGTAAGGAACACACATAAGTGTATCGCGATAACGCGTCACCGCAACGCGCTCACCTTTTAGCAAGGTAAAATCATCACGTGCAGAGATTATTGAGGATGGTGATTTATCATGCGCCAAGACCCAATCAACACATGGATTCTTATCGATGTTCGCCTGCATTATCTCATCGATAATACGTGCTAACACAACAGATGATGGGAGTGATACGCCATGAATATTTTTAAGCCAAAAGCGCAAAACATTTTCTTTACGTGCACGATTTAAATCGTCTAACCGAGAAAGAGAAATTGTTGCCGATGTTTGCCCGCGAACAGTAGTTAAATCACTAGCTGCAAGACTATCCTGGTGTGCGTTTGCCTTTTGACAATGCTGTGCTGCGCGACTCAAGGTTTCATGCGCATTAGGATAACGTGCTTTTAATAACGGCATCACTTGATTACGAATATAATTTCTATCAAAATCGAGATTCGAGTTAGTCGGATCATCACACCAGCTAATACCCTTTTCATTTGCATAGGCTTCAATACTCAGACGATTTGTTTGCAATAACGGTCGTACGAGGTAACCTTTCGCAAAAGTCTTATATTCAGCCATGGCAGAAAGACCAGCAGGACCCGCCCCACGCAAAGCTTGTAATAAAAACGTCTCAGCCTGATCGTCGGCATGATGAGCCGTTAGTAGCATTTCACCTTTTTTCAAGTAATCAGCAAACACTTGATAACGTCTATCGCGTGCCCAAGCTTCAACGCTCTCGCCAGGTTTAAAACTATCTTCGATGTGGCGTATGCTTAATGGAGCGCCTACGTCAGCACACAGTTTTTCACAGTGTGTAACCATCGCATCTGCTTTTTCATGTAAGCCATGATGAATATGAATAGCACGAACAGGAGCCGCTAAATCCATGTTAATAAGTGCATGTAACAACACACACGAATCGATTCCACCACTTAAGGCAACCACATAAGCTTTAGGCGATCGCAGTCGCTTAAGACTATCGCTTACGATTGATACGAGTGATGACATAGGACTATGGCATACCGTGCTGCATAAGTTTATCGTAGCGCTTATGCAGAAGATCGGGAAGTGGTGTACGCTGGCAGTGTGCAAGCTCGTCATTAAGGGCTGTTTTGAGTTTCGCAAACGTTTCTTCGTAGTCGCGATGCGCACCGCCCAACGGCTCAGTAATCACTTGATCAACAATCTTTAATTCGTGTAGGCGTTTGGCCGTTAAGTTCAACGCTGTCGCCGCATCTTTCGCTTTCTCAGCACTCTTCCATAAAATAGAAGCGCAACCTTCAGGTGAAATCACCGAATAAATACTGTATTCCATCATGAGTAAGCGATCGCCGACACCGATAGCAAGCGCCCCACCCGATCCACCTTCACCAATCACCGTGCAGATAACAGGCGTTTCTAAGCGTGAGAATTCGAGTAAATTACGCGCGATGGCTTCACTTTGGTTACGCTCTTCGGCACCTATGCCAGGGTAAGCACCTTGCGTATCAATAAAGGTAAAGATTGGCAGTTTGAATTTCTCAGCAAGCTTCGCGAGTCTTAACGCTTTACGATAGGCCTCTGGACGCGCCATACCAAAATTTCGCTGAATCTTTTCTTTCGTTTTGCGGCCCTTTTGGTGGCCTATCACCATTACAGGCTTATCATCTAACAGTGCCACACCGCCGATAATCGATGGTGCTGCAGAGTAATGTCTATCGCCTGAAAGCTCATCGAACTCCGTGAAAATACCATTGATGTAATCACGGGTATGAGGGCGGCTTGGGTGGCGAGCGATTTGAACGACTTGCCACGGAGAGAGATCCGAGAAGATACGCTTTGTTAGGTCAACGCACTTGCGTTCGAGTCTCGCGATTTCTTCGCTAATGTTTACAGCGCTGTCGCTGCCAACGTGGCGTAGTTCATTAATCTTCGCCTCGAGTTCTGCGATGGGCTGTTCAAAATCTAAAAACGCATGCATTGTGTTGGTCTCAGCTGGCAAATGTTGGTTATTTTAACAAAGATCTTAGGTGTCGGCTAGTGGTGTGTGTGTGGTTTATGGCCTGTTCTGGTCTGTTTATGGCCTGTTTATGAGGTTGCACGCGACCTTGCTTGAAGGCGGCGGCGCTTTTTCAGGCGCGCTGCTAGCCCATCCATGGGGCGCTTGAGCTCAACCATCCATGGTTTCGCACAGCCTGAAAAAGCGCCGCCGCCTTCAAGCAAGGTCTCACATCGGGGAAACTTCTCCCCATGTCTGTACTAAGTAGATTATTCAGTTGTATGTATCGTGCGCCAGCTGAGTTGTTTGTTGGGAGGGATGCGTCAAAAAATCATCTCGAATTGACTTCTGTCAAAAAGTCGGCGGGTTTTTGTTGAAGTGTCGGTTTTATTATTGTATATAATTCATGGGGTTAGACGTATTTGTCAAATGGCATGTTTTTCGCATTACGTCTGCTAGAAGTATGAAAAAATGGGAATTTTCTCATGAATGCACAAATTAGTTACAGCGCGCCTACTTCACGTATTATCGAAAAGACTTCTCACCATGCATCGGCATACGATGAACATACACTACATTTTTTACTTGAACTGCATGGTAGCCTGAGCATTAGAGACATCCTTGCTCTATTTACAGAGACGCTATCGCAAGACATACCCTACGACTACATCGCCTATACTAACGGTGAGCTACCACTCGTTTATGAGGAAGGTATCGAAGCAACCCATAAACTCTTCTACCAGTTAGCCCTCGATGGCAAACATATTGGAGAATTGACGTTTGCAAGACGTAAGCGCTTCACGCAGTCTGAAGTGCACATGATTGAAGTTAAATTAAGCTTATTATTAAAACCGCTTTATAACGCTGTTTGTCACGAAGAGGCCCTAAGAGCAGCCCTGCAAGACCCCCTGACCGGCTTGAGTAACCGTCAAGCGCTATCATCAAGCATTAGACGCGAAGTTGAGCTCGCCAAGCGTTATAATCAAAGTTTATCGGTGTTGATGCTCGATATCGACCATTTCAAAACAATCAACGACACCTACGGCCACGCCGTTGGTGATAGCCTACTTAAAACGTTTGCAGCAACCCTGACCGAGTCAACACGTGAGTCCGATCTTGTGTTTCGCACAGGCGGTGAAGAGTTTTTGATTATCCTCTGCAAAACAGATATTGAAGGTGCTATACGCTTAGCAGATCGCTTACGTAAGGCCATCAATTCGATAAATTTCAGCCAACACAATCAAACGATTCCTCTCACAGCAAGTGTAGGTGTTGCAAGCTACGTCTCAGGTGATAGTACGATGACACTGAGCGAACGCGCTGACCAAGCACTCTACCGCGCAAAACAACAAGGCCGCGATCGCGTCTGCGTCTAGGTCTACTTGTTTCACGACCAAGGTTGAAAATTATACGCCAATGGCGTATAATTCTATCATGATAATAAAAGAAACATATCACTTTACCAAAGTCATCCAGGAGCTCATGCCAGATGAATTATATGCAGAGTTACAAAAGCACTTAGTAGCTCACCCTGAGGCTGGCGATTTGATACCTGGGTGCCGTGGCTTAAGAAAAATAAGATGGCAGAAATCAGATAAAGGTAAACGTGGTGGTGTTAGGGTAATTTATTATTGGCTTACTAAAGATGAGCAAATTTTCATGGTCCATGCCTATAGCAAGAGTAAGACAGAAAATTTGACAAAAGATCAGTTAAAACAATTAGCCGCTATTGTCCAGGAGGAACTTTGCAATGAATGAAAAAGACTTTCAAGAACTAACTAAAGGTGTACGTGAAGCGGGCAAAGTAAAGCGTGGTGAAAAACGCCCATCCCGTACGTATAACTACTCATCGCTTGACGTTAAGAAAATACGTCAGGATTTGAAACTGTCGCAGAGAAAGTTTGCCGAGTTGATACATGTCGAGATAGCAACATTACAAAACTGGGAGCAAGGAAGAAGGCGCCCGCGCGGACCAGCACAAGCATTATTAACAATCATCAAAAATGACCCAAAACACGCCATCGAAGCATTAAATAAGGCATCATAAGAACCGTCGTAGGTTCGAAGCCTATGCAATCGATGAATAAAAAAACAGCCCCTTTGGGGCTGATTTTTTGGCTCTCCCCCAAGAAAGGGGGCACTTTAATCAAGTTAGTATAAACTAACAATTTGATTTGACGGTCAAAAAGGAGATTAAAGTGCCTAGTGTGGATTATATCTTAAATATGCCTGGT
>Ga0180433_10001361_pt1 | contig 40905 bp, 34 predicted proteins | sample SS_ome_8_FD_132980 | JGI IMG/M metagenome (GOLD analysis project Ga0180433, IMG submission 132980) | Hypersaline lake sediment archaeal communities from the Salton Sea, California, USA - SS_1_D_1 metaG | ecosystem: Environmental > Aquatic > Non-marine Saline and Alkaline > Hypersaline >... | reverse complement strand
TAAAATCATATTCTCCATATAATGGATATAGTTCTATTATTTCTGGTAATTTTGTTAATTTATTGTAAACCTGATGTTCTTGTTTAGGTAATGTGTTTATTAGTACAAATCCAATTGGCAAATTATAATCCCCTAAATATCTGAATTATATTTAATCTAAACTGATAGTCTTATTTTTATTATTAATAATTTTTCCCATCTAATGTTGATTTGTAATGCTTAATTATTCCTTAATTTTTGTATTCCAAGCACAATAGGGACAAAATATCGCTCCGCTAGGTATCTCAAGCCCACAATCTGGACAATTTTTTATAAATATGACCATTTTTTCACCATCACATTTATTATTTTTTATACGATAAATTAGTTATAAAATAATTAGATATCAATCATATTTCAAATAATTTATATAAGATATTGTCAAACCAATACATTCCTATAAATATGTAAATCCAATATTTTTTAATAGAAATGTAGATAAAATAAAGAATAAGAGGACTGTGAATTTGGATTCAAAAAATATTAAAAAATTTACCTACAATGATTTAAAAATTGAAATACATCCAGAAGTTTATGATCCTGCGGAAGACACTTTTATTATATTAGAAAATATCGAATTGAATAAATCTGATTGTGTTCTTGAAATTGGTACAGGCTGTGGAATAATTGCTCTTGAATGTGCAAAAAGAGTATGTAATGTGATTGCCACCGATATTAGTCCATTTGCAATAAATTGTGCAAAGAGAAATTACATCAAAAATAAAAACTTATTGAATGCTAATATTGAATTTAGGCAAGGGGATCTTTTTTCAGTTATTGAAAATAAAGAAGAATTTGATGTGATTATTTTTAATCCACCATATCTTCCCACTAATTCAAATAAAAAAATAAAAAGTTGGTTAAATTTTGCATTTGATGGTGGAAAAGATGGAATAGCAACCACAAAAAGATTTCTTAATGAGGTAATTAGATACCTTAATAAAATAGGTAAGGCTTATTTTATATTCAGTTCTTATTCAAATCAAGAAAAACTTAGGAATATTCTTGATAAAAATAAAATAAAAGCTGAGGTCATTTCAAGTCTAAAATTTGATACCGAGAGAATTGATCTTTATAAAATCCATTTATAAAGATAGTAACAAAATGGAAATTTTACACGATGCTTTTTTATATTATTAATTAGAGAATCGCGGGGAGAAGAGTGATGGTAGGATGAATGAATTAAAAACAATATCAATTAGAAAACAAAAACAACTCTTTTCCTCAAAATTTACTTTGTTAATTATTATATCTGGCGCGATTATGATTGGTCATGGAGCACGAATGATTTATCAAGGTGTTGTGCATCCCAACTCCTATTATTCACCAAATTTATTTGATATTTTCTTTGATTGGACCTCATTGCTAGTTCTTGGAATTATTATGTTTTATTTTGGTTTAAAGATGTATTATATAAAACAGCAAAACTTATTTCAATAAAATTATTAATTTACAATATTTATTATTTATAAATCAAAATATCTATTTGAACAACAGCCATCTTCAAAATTATATTCAATCATTATTTTCATTTTATCCTTTTGAATATTTACCATCTTAACAATTATCTTTTCATCTTTTAAATCAATTACATTAAATGTATTTCCAAAATAAGCTCTTGTTCTGTTGCATGAAAAAGTACCAGCATTTACCAATAAGGTTTTATGAATTTTAACTCCAAAAGGTACATGTCTATGGCCCATTAAAACAAGAGGAATATCATTTTTTAATATAATATCAAGCGTTTCACCAGCATCTTCGATAATATTTCTTTCTCTACCGCTATTTGGTACAGGAATTACATGATGATGAAAACCAATTATTGTTAAATTATCATTTTTTACCCCCCGTTCTATTAATTGGTGTCTACCTCTACCTAATCGTCCATCATCTTTATCCGGTTCACTAGAAGCTAAACCTATTAGATTAACACTGTCATAATTATGAATAAAATCAGTTTCACCAAAGAACTTAGGAAACAATTTCCAACCAAGATTCCGTTCATCATGATTTCCTGGAATAATTACCTTTTTTCCATCAATTTCCTTTAATTTTTCTTGTGCAAATTCATATTCAGGTAACAATCCGTCTGTTGTTAAATCACCAGATATGAAGATTAAATCTGACTCAATATTATTTAAAATTTTTACAGCTTTTTCGAATATTTTTGAATTAAAATCTGTACCATAGTTACAATGAATATCTGATATATGTGCAATTTTCATGAAAATTAGATAAAATTACCCAACTTAAATGTTTTATCTATGCATTTTGTGAATTCTATGTAATAAATATAAAAAATCCAATTAAAGGATAAATTTTTACATATCAAAAGTTAAATATTCAAAATCAATTGAGCTTAAATACTATTAATAAAATTAATAGCCCCGTAGTGTAGCGGTTAACATAAGAGACTCTGGATCTCTAGACACCAGTTCGAATCTGGTCGGGGCTGTAAAAAACAAATTAACTATATGGTGAGAAGGAATGAATTCAGAAAATGAAGTTAAAAAAGATTTCATTCGTGAGATAATCGATGGAGATATTAAAACAAATAAATATGAAGGACGAGTTCATACAAGATTCCCCCCAGAGCCAAATGGATATCTTCATATTGGTCATGCTAAATCTATTTGCCTGAATTTTGGAATAGCTGAAGAATACAATGGATTATGCAATCTTCGATTTGACGATACAAACCCAACAAAAGAAGAAGAAGAGTACACTCAATCAATAACTGAAGATGTAATGTGGCTAGGATTTGATTGGGAAGATAGATTGTTTTTTGCATCAAGTTATTTTGATAAAATGCATGAATATGCTGTTGAGTTAATAAAACTTGGAAAGGCATATGTTGATGATCTCAATGCACAAGAGATTGCAGAATATCGTGGAACGCTAATACAAGCAGGTAGAAACAGTCCTTACAGAAATCGTTCAATCGAAGAAAATCTTGATTTATTTGAAAAAATGAAATCTGGTGAATTTGCTGATGGTGAGAAGGTTCTTAGAGCAAAAATCGACATGGGGCATCCAAATCTTAATATGAGAGATCCTGTAATATATAGAATTCTTCACTCTACTCATCATCATACTGGTGATAAATGGTGTATATATCCCATGTATGATTGGGCACACGGTCTTGAAGATTCAATTGAAGGCATTACTCATTCAATCTGCACCTTAGAATTTGAAAATCATAGACCTTTGTATGATTGGTTTTTAGACCAATTGGGAGTTTATCATCCTCAACAAATTGAATTTGCACGGTTAAATCTAAGTCATACCATAATGAGTAAAAGAAAACTGCTGGAACTTGTAGAAGGGGGTTATGTAAATGGTTGGGATGATCCTAGATTACCTACAATTAGCGGTATGCGAAGACGAGGTTATTCACCAACATCAATAAGAAATTTCTGTAAGAAAATTGGTGTTGCGAAGGTAAATAGTATTGTTGATTTTGAATTTCTCGAACATTGTGTTAGAGATGATTTAAATATTTCTGCTCCAAGATACATGGGAATACTTAATCCATTAAAGGTTGTAATTGAGAATTATCCTGGTGATAAAGAGGAAGAAATGGATGCAATAATTAATCCTGAAAAAGCGGAGAAAGGTACAAGAAAAATTCCTTTTTCTAATATTATATATATTGAACAGGAAGATTTTATGGAGGATCCTCCAAAAAAATTTTATAGATTAACTGTTGGGAGGGAAGTTAGATTAAGATATGCATATTTCTTGACCTGCCAAGATGTTATTAAAAAAGGGGATACTATTATAGAACTTAGATGTACAATTGATCCTGAAACCAAAGGTGGTTATGCACCAGATGGTCGAAGGGTAAAATCCACTATTCATTGGGTATCTGCGAAACACGCTATTGATACAGAGGTTAGACTTTATGACAGATTGTTTACAGTCTATGATCCTAGCGGACAAAAAGATGTAGATTTTAAAGAGTTTTTAAATCCCGACTCAATGAAGATACTTAAGTCATGTAAAGTGGACCCAGATATTATGAATTTGAAACCATTAGATCGTTTTCAATTTGAAAGAAAAGGTTATTTTTGTATAGACTTAGATTCTAAAAAAGAAAATATCGTAATTAACCAAACAGTTACCTTGAGAGATGCATGGGCTAAAATTCAAAAACAACAGCAAACTAAGAAACAATAAAAAAGAACTAAATCTCAAAATAATATTGCAATAAAAATCATATAAAAATATAACAATATAGCAACATTTATTAATTTACTATAGATTAAGATTTTAGAAATATTTTTGGAGGTTATAGGTGAGATTATGAATAAAAAAATAGTTGGATTGTTGATATGCACTCTTTTAGTTTCGACAATACCTCTTGCAGCAGGAGTTAATGACGAACCAGAAATTCAACCAGAGCTAGACGTTGGTAGAGTTTGGTTAAGAGGTTTATTATTTAGATGTAATCGTTGGGGTAATACAAACCATGCACTTGCATTAAGACTTCATTATATTGAATTTACTCCCAGTGAACGTACAATGGGTATCATTACTATGAATCATGTAATATTTAGAGATTCTGCATATCTCGGACGTATGTATGAAGTAGGGTTCGGTCTTTTTACATTTATAGTTGGAGTTTTCATGGGTGGAATTGAAATAGTATAATTTTCCTCCTTTTTTTCATTCTTTTTTATAGATAAATAAATTGGTTTAGGCAAAATATCCTTCGATTTCTTTTACATTTGGATTGCTAATTCCATTTATTTCAATTGGAAAAATAATTTCTAATATTTGTAAATCTTCAATAAATCCTTCTGAAAAATATTTATATAGTTTATTTACAAATTGTTTCACTTGTTTAATATCTTTGGCTGTAACAATCATAGTCCAATCAAATGATCCGTGAACAAAATAGCTAGATTCAACTGTTACATCAATTTCTTTTGCTCCTTTTTTTATTTCTCGCTTAGATATTAATTCAATTTTATCTTTTGATGCAGGTTTACTTGTTCTTTTGAGTAAAAGAATATAACGTTTCAGACCCAATTTATCATCATTAACAACAGTGCTATAGCCCCATATTGTTTCATTATTTTCAAGTCTTTTAATGATTCTCCAAACCTTTTGTCTGGAAAATTTACAATGTTTTCCGATACCATCTATGCTTTCCTTTGCATTTTTCTTTAATTCTTTAATAACCTTGTTTTCATCATCAATTATTTGTTCTTTGCTACTTTTAGGCATATTTACAACTCCGGATGTACTAAATGACATGATAAGATGTGAAATATGGAGATTATTCTCCTGAAATATTCTCTTATCTATAATGATAAGAGGCATCAAATATATAAAATTTACTGATAAATGTTACATAAAATTAAGTTTATGACTAATAAAAATATATTTTATTAAAACATTTCTCACGATAATAATCTATAAATCTCTCAATTAATTGCTATTTTTTTTATTAATTTATTTCAAATTCATATTAAAAAAATAGTAAAAAATTCTAAATAATTATATTGCTATTACCTTGGCTGAATCCTAAGTTTATAGCCCTGTGGTGTAGCGGTTAACATTTTGGCCTTTGGAGCCAGCGACAGCGGTTCGAATCCGCTCAGGGCTGTGATAATTACAATATAATTCTAGTATTAAAAAATAAAAAAGTGGAATTTTTTTAGGGTATATTTACTGTGGCAGCTCCACAGAAGCTAAAAAATAAAAATACAAAACCATTTGTCTGTTCTGTCTTAACATAAGTGTCAGTATCTGTTATAAATACAACATCTATGTTGATATGTCCTGGTCCAATACCTAAAAGTGGATTTATTTTGTATTTCAAAGAGTCATCGGGATTAAGATTAATATCATCAATTGCTTCAAGATCTTTTCCTATTAAAATAAGAGTAGGTTCAGTATGAATTTGAATAGTCAAATTTCCTTCAATTGCCTCAGTTCCCGTATTTGTAACAGTTGCAGTATATCCAAATCCTCCTTTGATTTTTATCTCTAGATTCCAATCCTCCATCATTTGAGGATGGTTATTTATTTCATTTTTTAATGGAGCAGCACTTATTCCTATTCCACTAAATAGTATAATGCTTATTATCAAAACCGGCAACAATTTTTTCATAATTGTTTTCCCCCTTTATTTTTATATCAACAAAGGTATATATAAGTTTTATTAAAGAATCATTCTAAATAAAATTACTTTTTCAGATTTCTATAAATTTGATTTTGGTATATTAAAAATTCCATAGCGTAATTTTAAATAAGTATTGTGTATACTTTGGAGAAACTCAACTTAATAACTTGCTCCCGTGGTGTAGTCCGGCCAATCATTCCGGCCTTTCGAGCCGGCCACTCGGGTTCGAATCCCGACGGGAGCATACTATTTTTTATCATGTTTAGTTTTAAGTAGAAAAATTAAACTGATTTTGATATGCAGGAGTTCAAATTCCGCCCCTAAATCTAATTGTTAAATTTAATAATAGTGCTTCTTAATAACAAATGATAAAAATGCTTTTTATTTTTTATCCTATTTCAACACTTGTAGGTGTGGCTAGTATTGCAATAATAATAGTTATTATAATTATAATACCACCAAGTATCATACCATAGTTGCCATAAAAATCACCATGTTTATTTGCTATATATCCTAAAATAATTGCTAATATACTTAGAATTAAACCAATTACCATTCCATATAATCTATTATCAACAAATGAAAAGAAAAACCAACCAATAATATAAAAAATTAGACCAAATAATCCTAAAATAATTGACGCAATTCCAATTTTAGTATGTTCAATTTTTTTTGCCATGTATAGCACCTCATTAATGTGATAAAGAAAAAAGGGTTTTCTTATAAATAATTTTATATAATGTATGGAAAACACCTAACAATAACTTGTAGATTAAGGTGTGAAACAATTAACTCGCCATAAGTATAAACTGACGACTAGAGCATAACTATATAAATTTCCTATTTAAAACAACCTTAAAATATAACTTAATAAACGCTTTTCAAATTTTTATAGATTGTTTTTCTTTAGTTTTTGATATTCTTTTTCCTCTAATTTTTCTGAATGTGGATCAATTATAAATACACTTATGAAATGAGCAAGTACTCCAATACCCCATCCGACTGTAGTAGGTATTACCCATGGGAATCCTTCACCTTCAGTTATCCAAAACCATTGTGCAAATAAAAAAGCATTAACGAGAATGTAAATTATAAAATGTACATAAAACCCAATTTTTTCCTTTGCCTTCTTTTTTGCTTTTCTTCTTAATTCCTCATCTGAAACCATTAATTTAACCTCTAAATTAACAACAAATTTTTTTTATTAAATTTTTTCCTTTTTTAATGATAATCAGCAAATTAAGATAAACCAAGCATTTTTTACAAGTAAAAACTTGCATAAATCCTTTCTCTTTCACTCATATGGTTACAATAGTAGTAAAACCACGATTTTTACTGGTAAATTCGTGTTCTCTTCCAGACGGAAGCATCAATTATTACATAATTTTTTTTATTAGAATTCATCTGAACACCTATATTACAATGACATCTTTTGACTAATCTAAACTAAGATAAACAAGAATACTAATCGCAATGATTTCAAATGTAGTTAGAACAAAACTCAATATGCCAAAACCCGGGGTAAGAAAAGTCCTACTTACATAAGGAATTACTTGAATATAATCTGTTGCAACAGTATGTAAAGAAATTATAGATAAAATAGATTTTACAACAAGTGCAATAATAAAAAGATTTAATACAATTAAAAATCTAGATTTTGTCTCTTTATAGGAATCTAAATATATGTAAAGAACTCCTAGTAAAAGAACAAGTTCTATTGTTAGAATTATTATTGCACCTATGTAATAATCAATTGATCTGTTAATTCTCGTTTCATCAATTTGAACTGGAAGATTGTCAATTTCTTCTATTAATATTTGTAAACTTACTTGTGATATTATATAACCTATAAAAATTCCAAGGATAATTAATACTATTATTGCAATGAATCCTTTTGCTTTTGGGTTTATTTTATTTTTAACAACTTTTTCATTCATCATTCCTCACCTCTAACCATTCTTATCATTTATCTTTTTTTTCCAATTCCCCCATATTTCTTTAAATAGATCCATATTTTTTTCAAGAAGATTTGACGGAAAATACGTTTTTCCATAACCGGTACCTAAAGAAGTTATTAAACGATTTTTTTCTAAAACACCAAGATGATGGCGGGTTGTTTTGTAATCCAACTCTAAAATATTTGCAAGTTCATTTGCATTTCTTGGAGTAATTGTCAACTCTTTTAAAATACGTGCTCTATTAAAACCACCTGTTGAACTGGCTAGAATCCACCACAGAAGCCTTTTAACAGCGCGCATTCAAATACTTCAAAGAGTATAGAAAACCGAATTATATATTAAGCGAAAAAAAGAAGAGAGGAAGAGGAGTAACTAATTATTTGGAGTATATTCACCTATCATGTGAGGCGCAGGTCCAAATAAACTCATAATTCTTCCAGCAAAATGGGTATCGTTCCATATTAAAAACCCAATCATGGGGGCTCTATTTCCTTGCATATCCTCAATAAAGCCAAGAATGAGTTTTTGACCAAATATGGCTCCAATATTACCAATTTGTTCTTCGTCTAAATTGTAGATATAACCATATAATTTCTTGTAAACACCAAGCTTGTAAACTCCAGCAAGATATGCATAATAATCAAACTGCCATTCACCATTTTCTTTGTATAATTCACCTAATCCCCCAACAAAGGTGCCATCATAATCAGGTACTTGTGGCAATATAAGATTTTTTTCTGGCATTGCAATACTTGATGATTTTTCCGAAGTTTGGGTTGCTGTCATTACTGGCATTGATACAAGAATTGCACAAAATCCTATTATTATCAGGTTTTTCTTCATTTCTTCATATTCCTCCTGTTTTTATGAATCTCAAAACACACTCATTATTTTTATTCTTTTACCCAAAACTCACCAAAATCTTACCCAATTTTCTCCTATAAAAAACCAATTTTCTTAAAATAATAAAAAATATTGTATAATATTTATATTTCGGTAAAAAATTTTTCATTTATTAAAAATTGTTAAATAATCAAAATAATAAAAAATCAGTAAAACATACCTATTTGAATATTAAATCACATTTACAACAATGATGGATGTTTATGCAACTAAAACAAATTTCAATACTTGAAGAGGTTTTTCATGCTTTATTTCGGGTGGCAAGTAGAAGAACATCATTGAAATTTGCAGAAGATGCAATTGAAACTGCTCTTGAAACATTAAAAAAAAGGTATTATTTCTTAAAAGATGCAAGTTTTAAAACAAATAATCTATCTAGAAATGGTGCAGATGTTTATATCTCTCCACAGATAAACACAGTTCACAAATCCCAAATTGGAGATGCAATTGAATCATTAATTAGAATTGTCTACAATGATCTAGATGATGATGCTGGCTTATATTTTATCACTGAAATGAAACAGTTTGTTGGAGAAAATATAGTAGAGGCAATTAATCAAACCGGGGTAGATTTAGATCAAATCCAAATTGAACAACATCATGCATACATGAGAAAGATACGAAAAAAGAAGATAAAACTTGGGGAAATTGAAAATCTTTTAGGATATTCTTGGAAAGAAGTGTCTCGTTGGGAACACAATAAAGGAAGTCAATATTGTACATTATATGATACTTCTGGAAAAGTTTTAGATAGAATTAATTTAGATAGAGTCATTCAAAATTATGTAGAAACACTATCAGGTATAAAAGAACCAGATCCAATGGAACTTGAAAAAATTGCTAGACTGTATGAAAAAGAATATTTGTTGTTAAAATTAATGTGTGAAAGGGATATGGATGTTGATACTGCATCCCATTTACTAAAAATATCCAAAGAAGAATTAACAAAAATGGTCAGGAAATTAATTGAAATGCAAATGTTACAATACATTTCAGAAAATACAGTTAAACTTACAGAAACAGGCTTAGATGCACTTTCTCAAGGTAAAGAAAACAATAAAAAATCAGCACAATAATATTGATATTCTTTAGGGAAAACTTTTCTTAATATTACTTTTCTTTAAAATAAAATCAACTATTAAATTGATAAAAATTTAAATTTTCTGTAATATTTAGAATTATTTCAAAAAATAATTTAAATTTATTTATATTTAAATTGAAAAAATCATATTTTGGCATGGATATTTTCAATTCACCCCAATCACTACATGCACCAAATACGTCACAAACCCTTGCCTTGATTGTATATTGGCCTTTATTCCAAGAATGAATCATTCGTAACTCTGACCCAGATTCATAAGGTCCAAAATCATTTATTTCTGATCCATCGCCCCATTGAATATCATAGAAAAGATTATCTTCCTCAGGATCTGCGCTAATAATAGTGTATTCATATTCAACTCCCGCCTTACCATTTGTCTCACCTGTTATTAAAGGCACTTCAGGTGGTTCATTTCCAATTCTTATTTGTTTTGATGACCATTCGCTTTCAAAACCATTGGTATCTTTTGCTTTAGCAGTAATTTCAAAATCTCCCTTGCTCATCCAAGAATTCAAAATGGAAATTTCCTCACCTGAAGTATAAGGTCCAATCCAACCAGTATTTGTTTCGTCTCCCCAATCAACATAATAATATAAATCATCATCCTCATAATCAATGGAAGTGAAGGTAAAATCATAATCAATTCCTTTAGCTCCACTATCAGGTCCTGTTATTGTTGGTTTTATAGGAGGTTGACTATTATAACCAATATTTACATTGAAATATGAAGAACTGCTATCGTCCCAAATATCTTTAGATTCAGCCTCAATAGTAATAAATCCTGAGAAATAATAGGTATGTGTCAAAATTACTTCCTCACCCGAAGTATAAGGTCCAATCCAACTGGTATTTGTTTCATCTCCCCAATCCACATATAGCCATATTTCATCCTCCTCAGGATCATTTGTAGTGAATGAAAATGTCAATTCATCACCAGGATCTCCCTCTGATGGTCCTGATATTACAGGTGGTTCTTGTTCATTTCCTCCAGGATATTTTATAATTCTAAATTCATCAATTATTCCATTAAAAGGCCAAGAAGAATTGTAACTATTTCGTCCTATCTTATTTCTTTTGAATTCATCGTTTTCAAAAGGACATACCCAGTGTATTTCAGTATGGTCGTGTTCTCCATCAACATAGATTATTACAGTTGGTTTGGCTGTTATTCCATTATACCAGATTTCAACAAAATGCCAATTACCATCGTTGTATGAATCTTCGGATTTAATTATGAAACCACAACTTAAAACCCATGCACGAATTTCTATCCGGCCATCTGCATTTAATGCAATATGAAATCCAGGATTGTAATCACTTGAAGCACTCATCCCATATATAACTCCCTTATCTGTTGAAGAAGATTTAATCCAAAATGAAAAAATTAAATCATCAGTTTTATTAAAACCCAAACCTGTTGAATGCTCATCAAAACTCACATAATCGTCTTGACCATCATATTCCAATGCATTATCATCATAACCAAGTGTCCAAGTGGCTTCATTAATTTCTCCATTGTAATTATGCCCAGAATTATCGTTAGTTATTGGCCCTTGTCCTTCGTTAAATTTCCATTCAGCTAACAGATATTCATCGTTCAAACTTGATTTATATAGATTGGATTTTTTGGATATAATCGAGTTTGTATCACCTGATATTGAATTAATATTGCTAATTAATAATATTGTAAAAATTCCAACAATAGTCAGTCTTTTCAATAATGCATTTGACATTATTTCAACCTCCCAATATATTAAAAACTCCTAAATAAAAAAGATAAAAGATTTATTTAAACTTTATGTATAAAATTTTGAAACTTGTTTTTGTCTATTTTTATTTCAATTTATAAAGATTGAAATAACAATTGTTGATATCGACCAATTAATGGTTAAACTTGAACGTTCCCTCTCACTTTGGGAAGTAACCCTAATGAGTGTTGGTATCATCCTTGGCGCTGGTATTTATGTAGTTATTGGTGAAGCCGTTGGAATAACTGGAAACAGTGTTTGGATATCTTTCTTACTTGGGGCTCTTGTTGCCACATTCACAGGTCTTAGTTATGCAGAATTGTGTTCTAGATTTCCAGAAGCTGGAGCAGAATATATCTACATTAGAAATGCATTTGGAAATGCTTCTGCATGGCTAGGTGGATGGTTAATTATAGCAGGAAATATAATTGGTGCAGCAACTGTTGCACTTGGTTTTTCATTTTATTTTGCTGCATTGTTTGACACTCCATTAATTTTGACTGCAATATTTCTTTTAATTATTTGTGGAATAATTTTAATTTTAGGTGTAAAAGAAACTGCATCAGTAACAATTTTATTTACTGTGATTGAAGCAATTGGACTAATAATTATTATTTTTATTGGTTTACCAAGAATGGGCAATGTTGATCTTCTTGAATTAACTAATGGAATGAAGGGGATTATTGAAGCCAGTGTCTTGATCTTTTTTAGCTATCTTGGCTTTCAAGGAATAACTCGTCTTGCAGAGGAGACAAAGAACCCTGAAAAAAATATACCACGTGCAATTATTATTTCAATTTTAATAACAACTATAATTTACATATTAGTTGGAATTTCTGCTGTAAGTGTAATCCCATCAGTTGAATTAGCACAACAGGAGGCTCCTCTTGCGGCTATAGCTGAAAAAGTATTTGGACAGCAGAGTTTTGTTATATTATCTGTAATTGCAATGTTTTCTACTTTCAATACATCCTTAATGATGCTACTTAGCGGATCAAGATTGGTTTATGGTATCTCTAAAGAAAAAGCACTCCCCAGAATTTTTTCTCATGTATCTAAAAAAACATTAGCTCCAACTATTGCTGTATTTGCTGTAGTTGTAGCATCTATTTTTTTCTTATTTATTGGAGATTTAAAATCAATTGCAAATTTAACTAACTTCACCGTTTTTTCTGTATTTATTGCTGTAAATGCTTCTTTGATATATCTTCGAATTAAAAAACCTAAATCTAGCGGATTTAAAGTTCCTTTAAATATTGGAAAATTGCCCATTATCCCAATTTTAGGTTTATGTACATCGATTTTTATGATCGCTAATGTATCAATAGATATTCTAATACTTGGAATTATTTTGATTATCATAGGTTTAATGTTTTATTTTATTTATAACAGGTTCTTTAAAAGAGATATGGAAAATAATTAATTAAACAACTTATTATACAACAAGATGTTTCATTTTTAAAAAAACAAGAGGTTAAAACTTTGAAATGCCCCTCATGTGAATTTGAAAATTCTGATGATGCAAAGTTTTGCAGTAAATGTGGTGTTGAGCTAAATATTACATCTGAAAAAAACGTTAAAGAAATTAAAAAAGGAGAAGTACCAATAGAAGAAAGAGTCGAAAAAGCAGCCAAAAACTTAGGAGAAGCAGCAGAAAGAATTGGAAAGAGAATAGAACGTAGGTTTGAACATTCAGGTAAAGCTTTTGGACAATGGTTTGATAAGAAGTTTGGAGTTGTTGGACCTATTATATGGGCTTTTATTGCTTTAATAATAACTAGAATTGTAATTTGGATGATGACTAATGCTGAAGATGAAATTGTTGTATTAGGCAAAATAGGTACTTTACTATATGATTATTTACTGTTAATCTTTATCTCTTTTCTAATTAGTTCTTACAATACATATTTTTTAAGGAATTACAAGAAGCAGTATCAATGGATTTCCCCCGTAGTTGCAACAACTGGTCTTATAATTGGTTTATGGATTTTAGCAAAGATATTTTTTGTAATAGATACAGAATTGGATGCGTCAGTACTTGAATCCTTAGCATCTATTATTGAATCATTCATTGTTGTTATTTTTATTACTGTTATTCTTATAAGTTACGGATTTATGCTTATTATAACGCCTACTGTTAAAAAATAAACATATAATTTTTAAATAATAGTTAGTTATTAGACTTTAAAAATAAGGGAGTTGGAAAATGGCATATTGTTCAAAATGTGGGACAAAAAATGAGGATGATGCCCAGTTTTGCAAGAAATGCGGTGCTTCATTATCTTCTAAGACACAAAAAAAAGAGGATGAATGGGATAAGAAATGTGAAGAGGATTGTTCTGGAGGTCATCGAGGATGGGGTATATTCTGGGGTTTAGTTATCATACTTATTGGTTTATGGATAATATTTGAACTAGTTTTAAAAGAGCTTGCAAAATCCATTCCAGAATTGTCCTGGATCAACGATTATTCATTTCAGCCTATATGGATAATTTTTGCTGCTGTGGGTATTTTAATAATACTTGCAGGACTTAGAATAATACTTAAAAATCGTTAAAATTAGTACATCTTACATTCATGTTTACATTCAAGACAGATTATTCTATGCTTTAAAAAAGATAATTGAGCTCTTGTATCAATCCAGAGAAAAGAAAATATTATTGTAATAAAACCAAAAGTTAATTTCCCAGTAATTTCAAAAATACTTATTGTAATTAGAAAAAAGCTTACAATGAGCAAGATATTTAAAATTAAATGTACAATTTTTTTTCGTTTTTTAAACAATATTTCAAAAAAATTTATCATAATAATTATAATTCCAAAAAAAACCATTAATAAATAAATCCTATAGCTAATTATTGGATTTGAAAGTAGATAAACAATCATTAAAATTATGGCGATCATTAAACCTATTGTTAATCCTAAGCACCCTGAGCAGTAATCTTTTTCATTAATTTCTACCACATGATCTCTGAATTTATCACAATCTGGATGATGCCCCCTATATTTTTTTTTATTTCTCATTGATTTTATTGATTTTGGATATTTATTTCTATTTATTTTGAATAGTCTTGATAACCAACCAGGATATATCGCAAATGATACACCTAGTATACAACTGAGGATGAATACCAAACCTAAAATTATTCTATCAATAAAAGGAAAATTTGTAGAAGTTTCACTGAAGAAAATTATCATTATTGTTAAGAAAAAAGTTATAGTTGACAATATCAGATATAAGATTGCGTTTTTATTTAATATCAAATTAATCTCCAAAGTTTAGTTAATACACGCTGACCAGCCATATGCCGGTACAACGTTCTTTTCAGCTTATTTTTTGAAAAAATACCCGCAATACCTCTTTTGTATGAACCATAAAAATCTTTATAACATCTCCAAAGTTCAAATTGAACCTCATTTTTTGACAATGTTTCAGTTGGCATTACTGCATGAGCCATATCATAATTTGAATAGTTAAAATCTTCAATCCAACCGTTTTGTGCTGCATTTTTATAGTAAATTGTGCCCGGAAAAGGTGTAAGTGCAGTGTAAATGGCAAAATCAGGTGCCAAATCTAAAGAATATTGACGTAAACTTTCAATAGATTCATGAGTATCTCTCCTTGCACCGATTACAAACATTGCATGAGAAAAAATATCATTTTCGTTTAGAATTTTCATTGCTGAGTATGCATCTTTTACTTTTGCATCCTTTTTAAATTCTTTCAAATTATCTTTAGAATTGTTTTCCACTCCACACATTATCCAATATGTTCCTACCTGTCTTAATTTTTTTACAATATCTGGATTTTTAGATACATCATCAGTTCTTGCTTGCAGGAAGAGCATAATATTCTCCTTGCATTTTCTATTTTTTAGTTCGTTATATAGTTGCTTTCCCCTTGAAGAAATGTTTATATGATCATCTGTAAACCATAAAAAAACACCATCAAAAGTCTCATTTAAATATTCAATTTCATCAACAATACGTTTTATTGATTTTGTTCTCCAAATCCCTCCCCAATGATTCCATTGAGTACAAAAAGTACATTTATATTCACAACCTCTTGCACCTTCAAAAGTCAAGTATCTTGTGTTTCTACCTGCCATCATTGTAAAATGATATTGATTAATATAATCTTCAACCAAATGATAAGCAGGATATGGCAAGGTATCAAGGTTTTTGATCAGATCTCTTGCGGGATTGTGAATATTTTTTTCTTTGTGTTTAAACGAAATTCCTTTTATAATTCCAGGTTTTTTGTCCTCATTTAATTTTTTAATCAAATCTACTATTGTTAGTTCCCCTTCACCTCGTACTATAAAATCAATTTCTGGGAAGCTATCTAATGATTCATCTGGAACAAATGAAAAATGTATTCCGCCTACAATTGTAATTATTTCTTCATTTACTTTTTTTGCAAGTTCACATGTTCTTGCACAAGAATATGCATTACAAGTAAATCCAGATGTTAAAACCATTGATGGATTTGAGGATTCCATGTATTTTTCAAGACCATGCCATCCTAATTTTCTTGCTTGACAGTCAACTATTTCAATATCAATATCGGGAAGTTCCCGCTCAACAAACGCAGCTAAAATTAATAAAGTCGAAGGGGGAGGAAGATATTCGCCCATTACAAACCAATAATTTCTAGGTGGTTCAATAAATAATATTTTCCTAACCTTCATCTTTCCCCAATTAATTGATATTGATGAATGTGTTAAATAGATTATCTTAATATTTTTTTTTAATTTTTTCTAAAAATCTCGCCGTTAAAAAAACTACCAATAGCTAATTTAAAAATTTTCAAAATCTCATTATATTTAATTTCACCAGTTATAAATCTATTAACAATTTTATTTCCGATGTAAAATTCTGAACCTAGCCAAAAACAAAAATTTGGAAAATGATGAAAGAAATTTTCGTAGATTTTAGCCCATTTGTGGATTCTACCAAGTTTTATATCTATATCTCTGTTGTAAAATTTTGCTAGATCATAATTTTTATTTTTAAAATATTTAATAATATTTTTTGATGCAACTTCACTAGATACCAATGCATAATAAATACCCTCTCCTGTAAATGGATCTGCAATACCTGCTGCATCACCAATTAATAAAATATTTTCTTTAGCAATTGGTTTTTTAAAATCTCTAACAGGTATTAATGCATAATTAGGGGTAATTTTTGAATCAAGATTCCAAAATATAACAAACTCATTCCACATTTTTTTAAGGTCTAATTTAACAGGAATAATTGAAGTAAATAAACCTGCAGTTATCTTTTCTGATTTTGGGAAAATATATGCTACAAAACCAGGGTAATTCTTTAGAATTTGACACATCGAATATCCATCAAAATAATCCTTAAATTTTGATACTGTAGGTCCTTCCCAGGATGAAGATACTGAAAATCTTTCAAAAGGTTTTATATTAACCAAAGAATTTAGCTTAATATTTGTTCCCCACGCACCAACTAAAACTTTAAATTTTACTTCTTTTTCTTTATTTTTAATTTTATATTTTACAGTCTTTTCTTTTTTGTTAATATCTAATATCTTGATTTTATCAATAAAAAATATGTTTTTATTATCAACTGCCATATTAACTAAAAAAGAATCAAGAGAAGATCTGTACGTCATGTATATCAATTCTTTTTCATATCTTATTCTTGTGAGTTTATCGTTTCTAATGTATAATGTTTTGTCTGTCTTTTTTTCAACAATTTTTTTGATATTCTTGTTTTCACGGTACAGAATATCATAAGCTTTTTTTGTTAAACCACTAGCACATACTTTGTATCTTGGAAACTTATCTTTTTCTAGAATTAATACGCTTATTTTCTGATTTTTTAGTTTATGTGCCAAAAAAGCTCCCGCAGGTCCTGCACCAACAATAATTACGTCATAGTTGTTGATTGACACAAAAAACCAAATGAGATATTTAATTTAAAATATATTCTATACAAATTAGTTATTTATTTTTTAAGAGAACCTATTACCTTTTTTGCAAGAAATTCACGAATTTCTGTTGGTTCTGTTGAGTTTATACCAAAATATTCAGGGAATAATTTTGTTGTTGTCAACATCTCAGTTGAGCCATGTTTTTTTGAATTTATCAATTTCATATCCACCAATGAATCAACATGATCATAGACCTTAACCCCAATCATCCTTCTTAGATTAGATTGTTTAACAGGCTGATGAAAAGCAATAAGAGATAAAGTCTTTAACAGGTTACTTTGTATTTCAGGTCTTGCCACCATTACTGATTGATCAAAATATCTTTTTTTGACTTGCATAGTGTATTTGTCACCTGCTTTTATCACCTCAATCGCCGTATCTTTTTTCCGCTCAACATTGTAATTTTGTGTAAGGCTTTCTATTGCATCAACTATCTTTTTTCTAGTTAAATTTGTTGTTTGTTGAATTTCGGAAATAGTAATTGGTTTACCTGCAGAAAATAATACAGATTCAACTAACCTCTCTTCTTTAACACCCATTTAAATCCCATCAAGTATATCCTTTCGTTTTTATATAAATTTCTCCATATGGAAATCTTTTTTGATATATACTTATTTTATTTTCATATGCTAAAAATAAAATTGACAGAAAAATCTTAATTCTTTCTTCAGAATCTGAATTTCTACAAATATTTTTAAAACTTATTAACTTCTTTTGAATATTATTAATTCTATCCCAAACCATTGCAATATCTTCTTCCAAAAAATCATCATGGGCCGTACCTTTCATTTTTTTATGGGCTAATTTATTTAGTCGTTGTTTTTCTTGTAATCGTAATTTTTCGTTTAATTGGAAATTTTCAGCATCTTTTCGAGCTTGGTCAAAAGCATCAAGAAGCTCAATGAGAGTTATTTTTCTTTTTGAATCTCGACGTATTGGTTCTTCAATTGGGGGTTTAACATTTTTCATTATTAGATTTGTGTATGAATATCCATCATCATTTTCAAACCATTCTCCTGTTGGAATATCTTCCCAATTAAGTTCAAATTCTTCTTGTTCATCTTTTGATTCCATGTTAACTACAAGATTGTCACTTTGTAGTCTAAGCACCTTCCAAGCCATATATATTATACGTCCAGCTATCATCAAATCGATTTTTTCTTGTTTTGCTTTTTTAAGGTACATTGATGAGAAATTCACAAGATCAATGTCCCATGGATTTAGTTGTTGATTAATAACCAAATCAAAAACCAAATGAATTGAACGATCAAAATGATCTGCCGAGGAAAGAGCATTATCTTGACCCGAATTTCTTATTGCATCAATATATTGATTAATTCTAGTCATATCGTTATTTTCATCTATTAACGATTTATGAAATAAAAGATGGTTTAATACTTCGTCATTGAACTCTATGCCGACACCCCAGTTTTTTTGAATATTTCGCCTTTAGGCCCTACTGATTCAGGATCTATATTTCCTATCATCTCAGATATTCCTGTATCGTGCATAGTAACTCCATAAACATGATTTGCCTCTTTTAACACAATTTTTCTTAATGAAACATTTATAAATTGCGAATGATGAGCATTGTCTTTTATCATTCTTGAAACAGTTTCGGCATTAACCCCGTCCAAAAACATATCCACCTCATCAAGTACATAAAATGGACTTGGATCATACTGTTGTATAGCAAAAATAAAAGCTAAAGATGCTATACTTTTCTCCCCCCCAGATAGAGCATTTAAATGTAGAACTTTTTTTCCATGGGGTCTTGCTTTGATTGTAAGTCCTGAGTCAAAAACCTGCTCTTCGTTTTCAACAATTAAATCAGCTTCACCACCCTCTGATAATCGTCCATAAATATTCTTGAAATTATTACTGATTTCATCATATACTTCAAAAAATCGGTCTTTTTTCTTACTAGTAACTTCCTTAACAAGCTTGATAAGATTTTTTTGTTGTTCTTTTAAATGAGAAACATCTTCATCAAATTTCTTTTTTCTCTCTGTTTGATGTTCGTATTCCTCAAGAGCCCTCATATTTACAGGCTCTAATTCATTCATGCTTTCTTCAATAACTCTCATTGATTCCTTTAAAGATTCAATGTTTGGCAACTTTTTATCTGGGATTTCTATACCATATAATGCAATTTCCTGGTCTAGTTCTTTAATTGCATCTTCAAGAGTTGGTAAGCGATATTTTGATCGAGAGATTAGATCGAGATACGATTCTGCTCTTGTATTTATCTTATCCAACTCATTTTCAATTGTTATGATTTTTTTATAAATTTCGTCTCTTTTAAAGGTAAATTCTTTGACTTTTCCAGTCATCTGTTCCTCTACCGTCATTAGGGCCTTTAGCTTGCCTTTGTAATCATCTTTAGATACTTTTAAATCTGTAATTTCTTTTTTTAATTCTTCTATTTCTAAATCTAATGTTTTAATCTTTCCTAAAACATCTTCTTTCTTTTCAGATATTAAATCTGTCTTTTTTTGTAAAGTTTCATTTTCAGAATTGAGAATCAATAACTCTTCTTTCAAATTACTAACTTCATTTTCGAGATTCCGCTGTTCGATTGCAATTTCTTTTTTAGAGGTTTGTAATAAATGTTTTCCTCTTTCCTCTTTTTTTGTGTTTAATTTTTCTAATAATGATTCAAAATCAGAAATCTTAGATTCAATTTCTTTTCTCTCTTTAATAAGATTTTCTTTTTCTTTTAACTTTAACTCTAAATCATTTGAAATTACATAGATTTTTCCTTGATATTCTTTTTTTCTTGTATCTAGATCTTTTATAGATATTTCTTGGTCTTTATCAGTTTTCAACAAGCTTAGTTCATTTTCTAACTCAAAGATTTCCTTTTTTAATTCAGCAAGTTCAAATGATAAAACATCTTGATTTTTTATCGAATCAATCAGTTTCAGGTTAATTTCATCAATTTTATGTCTATCAACAGCTCCAAATGATAATCTAGTTTTGGGCAAACTGCCTCCAATTATCGCTCCTCCTGCTTCTATTAAATTACCTTTTAAATCAACTATTCTAACTCCACCCATCAGCCTACGAGCGTCATTAAGTGTATCAACTATAACGGTATCACCAAATACATACCAAAAAGCACCTTTGTATCTGTCGTTAAACTTAACTAAATCAAATGCAAATCCATGCGATTTATCATCCTTAACAGTCAACAATGCTTTTGCTCTCGGCTTTCCAACAACCATCTTGTTTAATGGAAGAAACGTTGCTCTCCCCAGTTTATTATTTGATAAAAATTTTATTGCTTGAGCAGCAGCATTGTCATCTTCAACCACAATAGACTGCATTCTTGTGCCAGCAGCGATTTCTAAGGATGCTTTATATTTTTCATCAACTTGGGCTAATTCTGCTATCGTCCCACAAATACCTCTCAAATCACCAGTATCTCTTGATTTTATAACAGAATTAACAGCATGATTATATTGTGCATTTAAAGATTCTAAAGCATCATATTCAGCTTGAAGTTTTGCTTGCTGACGTTGAAGTTTAATTATTATTTTTTCAAGTTCAGCTAATTCTTCCGTTAATTTTGCTTGATTTTTTCTCTTTTCAAAAAGTTTTTTTTCTAAATCTTTTAATTGTTTATTGCTTTCTTGAAAATTTTTATTCATTTCTTTTGAATGCCAATCAATATCCTTAATTTCAAACTCATATGTTGATTTAGCTTCTTGAATTTCAGCAATTTTTAATTTTAGAGTTTCTATACTATCATCAATGCGATTTCTTTTTAACTTCAATTCATGAATTTCACTTTGTTTTTCATTGTAATCCTCCCGCATCTTAACTAGTTCCCTGGTTATTTCGATGGATTCATCATCTGTGTTTGCAATTTCTTCTTTTAGGCTAGATAGTTTGTTTTCTTTTTCTTCTAATTTCCCTTTGATTTCAGATGTTTTCTCATCAATTTGTTTTTTTTGTATCTCTGAATCCTCAAGTTCTTTGTTTATCCTTTCTAATATTGACTCAAGTTCCTTTTTTTCATTTTTTCCCTCTAAAATCTCATCATTTAAATAATTAATTTTTTGTTCTATTTTTATTTCTTCAGTACGCAGTTCTTCAATATCCTTTTGAACGTCTTTGGCTTCATCCCCACCTATTTCACCGATCTTTTTTTCTATTTTCTCTTGTTCATTAATTAGTTGCTCATATTGGCTTTTTAAATCGGATTTATTTACCTCAAGGGTCTTTTGTTCATTTTCATATGATTCAATTTGTCTGTTTACTTCAGATATTTGCTGTTCTATCTCCTGTTTTTTCTTATGAGCAATTTTTGCTTTTGTCTTATATAGTTGATCTTTTAGTTCTTTGTATCTAAAAGCTGAATCTCTATCTTTTTTTAACTGTCGAGTTTGACTATTTATTTCATTTAAAATAATCTTTATCCTTTCAAGATTTTGCTCAACATCAATCTGTTCTTTTTCTGCTTTTTTTATATCTTCATCAAAAGTAGATATTCCTGCAACATCATCAAGAATTTTCCTTCTTTCAATTGAACCCATTTTTACTAGACTTGTTACATCTCCTTGTTTAATTATATTATAACCCTCGCCGGAGATTCGAGCATGGGTTAATACATCAATAAATTCAGAATATGAGGCACTACGGTTGTTAATATAGAAATAGCTGTAGTAATTATCAGGGTCGTTTTTAAGTGGAGCTCTTTTAATCATTCTTGTGAGAATAACTTCGTTAGATTCAATAGGCATTTTTCTTGAAGAATTGTCAAAAACTAATGAAACTTTACAAAATTTAGCTGGATTTTTTCTTTTTTTACCGCCATTGAATATTAAATCTGTGAGCCGTCCAGCACGCATGACTTTTGAACTTTTTGGACCAAGTACAAAGAGAATTGCGTCAACAATATTACTTTTACCGGCGCCATTAGGGCCGGTTACAGCGGTAAATCCAGGAAAAAAAGGTACTGTTAACTTTTTTCCAAACGACTTAAAATTTTCCATCTGAACTTCTTTAAGGTACAGGTTCCATCCCTTCCAATATTTTGAATTTTACTACTTATCCATACTTATAGTAGTTACATCCCATACATAGGAAACAAAAAACAATATAAAAAATTTTGTAGAAGATATGGTTAATTATTTAACTCCACCAATTCCTAAACTAGGATCGCCAAATAAGACCCATTGTTGAACCATCTTGACATCCATTTTTTCATTGTTTCCAAGAAATCTATTTAAGTATTCAGATAAAGTATCACCATGATTTTCGCCTAGTATATTATAACCATCTTCACCATATAACTGCAAGAATCGAAGTTCAAGCCAACCATCAAGGACTTCAAGATAATCGGCAATAGAGTTGTTATCTGAGTCCCCATCGCCATGTGTACCTAACCCAGTATTTGCGATAGTTGCAATTGCACCTCCCCCAGATTTGCTAGTTAATTTCCATGCCCAACAATTTGGTACCCATTCACGTTTCCAAAAATCACCATAGGGTTGTTTTAATCTAAAATATCCAATAACACCGTTGTCAAAAATTCCTTTAATTATATTCATTTTTGTAACATCAAACTGTGCATTATGGCATCCACCAACAATTACTACAGGAAGTTTTATTCTATTTCTTAATAATTTCATATCTTTTAGAACATAACCTGTTGTCCAATTCGTTCCTTGATCAGGAAAATGAGTTGTCCAACTAGCTGGATTGCCATGTCCACAAAAGTAAGCAAATCCAGCACCTTGATTCATTGCTTTATTTACACTTCTTCTATTTATATCTCCTTCCGAAGCATAAACCTTAACCGGATTAAAACCTGGCATATATTTAATTGCCTGCTCTGCTATTAATTCTCCTTCATTGAAATGATTGGTATCGTTGTAGGAGTCTCCTGCAACTAAAATTAGGTTTTTAAACCAAGAATCATCAAATTTTTGTTTTTCATATTTAATGATTTTATTAACCATAATTTTTACTTCTTTTTGATTTCTACATGGTAGTCTACCTAAATATACATCAGGGTACAAATCCATTTTTTCTTTGAAGGTTGCATTCCAGACTGAAAATATATTATCAGAATTTGAATCCCAACTTGAAAATTCCCCTTTATAATCATAAATATCAGCATAATAGATATCAGAGATAAACGAAGGTTCTGCATATTCCTGTTCTTCAGGCGGGACTACATGGCTGTATCTAACGGGTAAATGCCATGAAAGTGTCTGTCCTTTTATTCCTCCAACCAATAGAACATATGTAACACCCCATTTTTCAATTGCATTTTTAATATAATACTTTATTTTTTCTTGATGGTCTCTTCCGTCCCAATACATTCTCGTATAAACCTCATTAAGATCAACAAAGCGAGTTTTTACTCCAAGCTCATTCTTATGAGTTACTAGTTTGTTTAATTGTCTTTTAAATTTAGAAGGTGCAATTATAAGTAAATCATAAACATCATTGTCTTCTAGAATTGGTTCACTAGGTTCCTCATATGTTATAGTAATTGTAATATTTTCAATAAATTGTAGTTGATTTTCCATTGGAAAATATCTGATAGGATAGATTCTATTTACTAAGAGTGTATTATGTTTACCATGGGATAAACCACCTGCAAGATGATAATAAATCCAATCAGATGGATAAGGATCCTCATTTCCAAGTTCTGTTTTTTCAATATTTTCAATAAAGAAATTCAATGGTTGATCATATTTTGGATAGTTTGAGCAAGCAATAGGTCTTGATAAATTGATTAATATGGGTTTTGAATGTTCAAAATCTATGTCGACTATTTCAGTTCCAAATTCAAATTCTAAAACAGTAATATTTACAGGTAAAACAGGCTTATTTGGTATTATCATATTTAAATCTGATTCATTTATGTACACCCAAAGCTGATTATCATCAACTACAATTTTTGGATATGAGAAAGAATATTCCATTGTTAGAGAATTAGTTATTGAAATTGCTGTTGGATTTTCTGATAATTCTAAATTATTTGAGTTTTTATTAAATGTTCCAATAACAGTTGTAAAATTTGATAATAAAAAAATTGTTAAAATAAATAACAAAGTAACTTTATTTTTTATATTTATTTTCATATTATTCCCCAATTTTACTATATATCTCTCTATGTATTTAAATGATTTCTTAATAAATTATTTTTTTTTGCTGAATATTTTATATTAATTTTTTAATTTTTATAAATAACGTAAAAAATAACCATAGAAAATAAAGAAAAACTATTAAAAAATAAAAGATAATAGTAAAAATCAGATATATTTGACCAAACATACTAAAATTATTAGAATTGCAGTTTTAGCAGAGGAGCCATTAGGTTGGCCTTCTGGAAAACATTATTTTCCTATTATTCTAAATGATTATTCATGGACAGTCAATAATAAAAGATATTTATTTTCAACCCAATACATATATGATAAAGATATAATCCATGGAAAATTAAACACAAACAAATATGATGTTTTACTTGTCCCGGGTGGTGGAGTTGGGGATGCAGAAGCGATAGTAAAGAGTTTTAATTTTTCTAGAAAAGTTCGAAGATGGCGAAAAAATATTAAGACTTTTATTGAGGAAGGGGGAGGTTATATCGGTATTTGTGGAGGTGTAACATTATTTACTGGGTTTCATAGAGAAAAAGATAAAAAAAATATATCTTTTTTTGAAAAACACTTCAATGAAAAATCGATAGGAATATCGTGTGTCAAACACTACTATAATAAAATTACTTTTCGATTTCTACTACCATTTCAAAAAAATCCTGATGAAATAGGAGCAATATCTTATGTTTTCTCGTTTGCCCCGGGGAAAACGAAAGATAAAAAATTCATTCACTGTGCAGGTGTGCCAGTTGATTTTAGAATATTGAAAAACAATCCAATTTTTTCAGATTATAAAAAAGATACATTGAGAATACGTTGGTGGGGAGGTCCTGCTCTAAAAATTCCAAAAAATAATAACAGAGAAATAAAAATTTTAGCTAGATATCCAAAAAATGATTTTTCTACAGATTCAAAAACCAGTATTTTCGCTTGGAGATATGAAGGAGGTTTTTATGGTTTGATACGATCCCTTTTTAAATCTTTAAAATTTATCAAAAAAAATGATGGAAGTCTAAAAAATTTACTGATGTATATCTATTATTTTGCTACGCCATGGAAAAAAACCGATAAAAAAATTGATTTAGATTTCTCAGATAGACCAAGTATAGTAACAGAAATATATCCAAATAATAAGAAAGGTAGAATTGTTCTTTGCACATCTCATCCAGAGTACATGGTGTGGTGGGAGGGTTTTATTGATGAGGTGGAAGAAAATGGTGAAAATTGTGTAGCAGATGGATTTCACAGATGGAATGATATAAAATCTTTGAGTAAGGATTTACTAAAAGAGTTGACTTATACCTGGTGGGTTGTAAGAAGATTGTCTGCATGGTGTGGGAAAGTTCCTGACAAGGATCTACCACCAATTTCTAAAGAAACATCAACTGATGAAATTAAAAAAATCATACGGCAAAATATCTTCTGGGATGGAACATTAAAAAATCAAATAAAAAATATTTAAAAATCTAAATAATTCTTAAGATTTATTTCATTATTATTTCTTAATCAAAAGTTGCAGATCTTTCACAAACATACATATTAACACCAACATGTTTCCAGCATGCATCAAATACAACAGTTGGAGATTTTGGTGCATATTCTTTACATAATTCCATTGTATAAGATATAATACCTCTATTGCCATATAACCAATCTTCAGATGTTCCTATTGTACCACCATATCTAGGGATTACATAATCTCCACCTTTGTAAATTCGATATTTATTTATTTTAGACATATTTTCTGCTATTGAATAAAATAATTCTTCATCTGGAGTTTTTTTACTAGTATATCCCCAGGGATAAATTATTATCTCACTGAATGAATGATAGGATAAAGAAATGCTTATATTCTGATCAATAACAAAATCCCTAACTGCTCTACTTTCGTTTTCAGAAAAAGGATGAGTTCCTTTGTAATTAAAACTTGTATCTAAGGAATTGAAGAAAAAATTGTAATTAAATGGAAGCAAATAATAAAGATACCATTTGTAACCATAATTTCTATTAAGATTGACTCCATAAGATGTAATTTCTTTACTAAATCCAAATGGCCCATAGTTTGGAACACAATTTTTTCGAGTATTTGCTTCAACCCCATCAGGACTTACCATAGGAATTAAAAAAATTTGAGTATTGTTAATAACTTCTCTTAAACGATCTTCAGAAGGATCTTCATCAATTAATCCATCATCGTCATTATCAAATCCATCTATTACGTCCTCGTTAATTGATCCGTCATTGTCATCATCAGTATTTGGTTTCATATAAGTTTCAGCGGCATATTTTATAAAGTAAATCAAAATTTCAAAGGATATTTTTTCATTTCCATGATGAGCTCCCATCAACAACACACCTGGCTCATCTTCATCAATATTAACATTGTCAGAAAGTTTTACCAACCAAATATCTCTCTTTTCATATGATCTTCCTATAGATTCCACTTTTAAAAATTCAGGATAACTTATTGACAAATTTTGTAACAAATTAGTCATTTGTTGATGATTATAGTACTGATATGGATCCTTTGTATTATTGATATTGGAATTTAGAGGAATGGATATACTATTAACAGGAGCAAAGTTAATTATTAACAATAACAATAATATGAAATAAGAAATTAGTCTAAATTTATTTAATAAAATGCTTGACACATTTATCCCCTTATTATATGATATTATAAAGACACTCTATATAAATATTTTTTGAATTATAAAAGAAAAGATGGGAGTAAAATATTGGAAAAAATATTTGATTTTCAGTTGAAATATAAATATAATTCTAAATTAGAAAACCATGATACTACAGTAATAATATATATATTACTGGATTTACCGAGGAATATGTTGGTTGATAGTAGAATAACAATGTTGAGATTAGGACATTACGATAAATATATCTGGTTAAAACTTGAATTATTAATAAATTAATGATCCAATGTAAATAATTCTATTAAATACATATAAAATTCTACTATCTGTATCCATAGAAACCAAAAAAGTAATAGTATATAAAGCAAGCAATAAAGAGGACGACCGTCCATTGTTAATGAGCAGTCATCAGAGGTTATATCTATTAACTTATTGTGTGGTAAATATGGCATACTACTAAATTGATTATCCTTTATATGTTTAAATATAAGATATATTTCCTCAACATCAAATTTATAATAATTATCATTTTGACCTAATTTAAACGCAATATAAGTTACAAATCTTCTAATAGAATCTTCATCCATCTTTTTTATGAAATTAATTAAATTTTCTAGGGAATTACCTATTAACTTCACTTTGGAGACGTGGAGATTATCTCGTTTATTCTTTCCTACATAATTACAACTGAATTCCATATCCTCCTTATCGATTGTCTTTCCCAATCTCAAATTAAATAATGGAGAGACATATTCATCGTTTGTTGATTCAATACTTTGATAACCCACAACATTTGAAAATGACACAATAATAAGTATAGAACTAGTGAGTATGCATTCTGTTAAGATTTTCTTTTTCATATTTTATCACATGTTTTCATTTATATTATGAATTTAATTTCTCCCAATTATATATAGAGCATATTAAAAATATCCTTCCAATTCCAATCCATTTTATTTGAGAAATTGTTCCAAAAGATAATCCAGAAATACAATGTTGTCATTAACCAAAGTGCCCTTAAAAAAATAATTGGATGGCGTAATTCATATGTTTCTGTATCAATTGCAATATCCCACAAATGTCTAAGACGGAATAATCGAAAATTACTTGACAGGACAACATTAGCAAAAAGTAACTGATGTTTAATTTCGTCTATCCACCCAGATTCTATTTTTACCTTTCTTGCATATCCAAGAAACGAAGTTTTTCCTGTAACAGGGTTATAAATCTTTAATCCGAAAAAACCATCAACTCCAACATACAATAATTTTTTTACTACAAAAGATAAATCTATACACTCAATGTCTCCTAATAACTTTCCCATCCATTTTTTTGTCCCATTTGTTCCAGAAGTAACTATCCATCCTTCGGAGGGATATGTCCACCATTCCAGCATCCATTCAGTGTAAGTACCCAGAGTAATTGAAGTACCTATCCTGAATGGGAAAAATGGAAATCCTGTAGTAAAAGCAATAAGTAAAATTGGATTGAAAAAATAATGAATGTACCTTAATACAGGACCAAAGAAATATGCATTTGTTACTCTTCCAGCGATAATACAATTAGCATTTTCCTTCACTCCTAACATACTTGAATCAATTTCTTTTTGAATTGCAAGATATTTTTTAAATAAATTTTGGACTTGATTAACTGATAATCCACCAATTAAGTCATACTTTTTTAATTGTACAATAGCATCATATAATATCCTTTCACTCTCTGCTGTTGACCTTGTTACATTTAACTGTTCACGAACGGCGTCAAATAATTTATCTACTTCATTCAATTCTTTTTGAGTGAGTTGTACGTTCTGCTTTTCACCATTAAATCCACAAAAATCTATTTTTAAATCAACCAAATCATCTGCGTTGCTTACACGTGCATTTATAATAGGATTAAAAATAAGTCCAATAAACAACAAAATAATAGCAATAGTCAATCCTTTTTTGGATAGATTATATAATATCATACCTTTCCCCACAAATTATAATGCACAACTGATATAAGTGTTTATCGTTGTCACAGGGTTTATATACCAAACCACCAATTAATATATGGAATTTTTGGGAGGAAAAATCTATAGATGATAAACCATAATAATTCTGGGTATTTATCATGCTTTAGAATTCAATTATTCCAGATATATTGGACCATAGATATTGTAAAATGAATAACATGAAAATATTACTTATTCAACCACCAAAGCAAGATCTGTTTTCAATTTCTTACGAAATGAGATATTATCCATTGGCATTAGCATATCTGGCCTCAATGGTCAGAAAAGATCATGATGTTAAGATTATTGATTCAAATGTTGAATCATATGACTTTGATGACATTGCCAATGAAATAAAAAAATATAATCCAGATTTGATTGGTATTTCTTCATATACAGTAACCATAAAGGGTGCATATAGAATTGCTGAAAGAGCTAAAAATATAAATGAAAATGTAAAAATCGTAATAGGAGGTGCTCATGCAACCGCGCTACCTATTAAAACCATGGAAGAGTGCCCCTATATTGATTTTATAGTCATAGCAGAGGGAGAATACACATTTAAAGAACTAGTTGATGAGATAAAAGGAAATAAAGAATTTAAAAAGATAAAAGGTTTGGTTTTTAGGAAAAAAAATAAAATTATTGTGAATCAAAAACGGCAATTTATAAAAAATCTTGATGAACTTCCTTTTCCTTCATTGGATTTGCTTCCCATGGAAAAATATGATCATGATACAAAAAATGTTGGAATGATACAATCAAGTAGAGGATGTCCATCAAATTGTATATTTTGCTCTGCATCATTGGCATTCGGGAAAAAATGGCGTGCTCATAGTGGAGAAAGAGTAAGCGAGGAAATATCAAATATGGTAGAAAACTTTGGTATAAATGGTATAATCTTCTATGATGATAATTTTACGCTAAATAAAAAAAGATTAATAAAAATCATTCAAAAAATGAAAGATGAGAAGATGCAACTCCCATTAGCTGTTAATTCAAGGGTGGACAATTTCTCGAAGGACGTAGCAAAAGAATTATCGAACATAGACGATTGCTGGGTTCTTTTTGGAATAGAATCAGGATCTCAAAAAACATTGAATCAAATAGGTAAGAATATAACACTAGAAAAATCAAGAAAGGCAGTTAAAAATGCAAAGTTTGAAGGATTAAAGGTTTTTGGTAATTTTATAATTGGATTTCCGTTTGAAAATAAATATGATATCAAAAAAACAATAAAATTTTCAAAAAAGTTAGACCTCGACCAAGCTGAATACTCTATTGCAACACCGCTTCCAGGGTCAAAATTCTGGTATGATTCTCTTGAAGATAATCAATTGCTTTCAATGAATTGGGATTTGTATACTTGTTCACAACCAATTGTAAAGTCGAAATATCTTTCACCCTCCCAAATAACAGGATATATGTATTTAGCATATCTAAATTTTTATATAAATCCTAAAAAGATAATAGATGATTTATCAGAGAGAAAAGGACGATATATAAAAACTATGCTTGGATTTTTAAACCCTAATAAGAATTTACAGAAGTTAATATAAAACATAATATCCTTTTAATAGCATTTATATACCAAATCATCAATTAATTATATGGGAGGAATTAAAGTATGAAGCATCTTATCCCATTAATAGTAATTCTGTTGCTTGTATCTACTTCGTTTGTTGGAGTGGGTAATCAGGTTGAGGAGTTGATGGTTGATAGGGATGAGATGGAGAAACCTGTTCAGACAGGTAAAGGTCCTATGGATTCTGCTTGGCCGATGAAATGCCACGATAACAAGCATACTGGCAGAAGCCCGTACAGTACTGAAGATAATCCGTACGATGAAATCTGGCGGTTTAAGACAGATGGCTGGGTGGAAGACTCTCCAATTATAGATAGTGATGGAACAATCTATTTTGGGGGAGAATTTGACGGTCTTCCATGTTATCTCATTGCAATTAATCCTAATGGAACATTGAAATGGAAATACAAAACCGGCGGTTTAATATTAGGTTCTTCCCCGGCAATTGCTGAAGATGGAACAATCTATATTGGTTCATGGGACGATTATTTATATGCGATTAATCCTAATGGAACGAGAAAATGGCGATTCTTAGCGCACGATAATATCGCTTCCTCTCCAGCTATTGGACAGGATGGAACTATTTATTTCGGTACAATGTCATCAGGATATAGAATATATGCAGTTAACCCTAATGGAACAGAAAAGTGGCAATATAAAACTGGAAATGTAATAACTGGTGACCCTGCAATAGCAGAAGACGGTACCATCTACATAGGGTCACAGGACAATTATCTATATGCCATGAACCCCAATGGAACCCTGAAGTGGCGGTATAAAACAGGAGACCCTGTTCGAGGTCCTCCATCAATTGCGGAAGATGGTACAATCTACATCGGTTCAGTTGATAAACACTTGCATGCAGTATATCCAAATGGGACTATGAGATGGAAGCATTATGTTGGGGATGAGATTGCCACCAATCCTTCTATTGCAGAGGATGGTACAATCTATGGCGGTGGTAATAGTTTATGGGCCATAAATCCGAACGGAACAAGGAAATGGACTTTTAACATGGGTAGCAATAGACACATTACTTCTTCCTCGCCTGCAATCTCTGCTGATGGTACAATTTATTTTGGTACTAATATCGGCGAGATGTCCGGTGGCGAGATTATTGCTGTTAATTCTGATGGTACAGAACGTTGGCGAAAGATGATTGCCGGTGATTGGGTTGATTCATCTCCATCTATTGGTGAAGATGGAACTGTTTTTATCGGTTCTGGGGATGGTAATAATAGGGGTTTTCTACACGCATTTAACAGGGCAGAACTGAGTGCAGATGCAGACGGTCCTCATTATGGTTTAATCAATGAACCTGTACAGTTCAATGGCACAGGTATTGGGGGATACAGACCTTATACTTGGCATTGGAACTTTGGGGACGGAAATTCATCCACTGATAGAAATCCAACACATACTTACCTTATTCCAGGTAACTACACAGTTATATTGACAATAACAGATAATACCAGCAATACTACAGAGGATACTACATTTGCGTGGATACAAGAATCTAATAGTCCACCTGATAAACCATCTATTGAAGGGGAATTGAAAGGTAAGATAGAGACCAAATATGATTATACTTTCTTGTCATCAGACCTAGAGGGACTTCACATCTGGTATAAGATAGAATGGGGTGATGGTGCTGAATCTGATTGGTTAGGACCATATGGTTCTGGTACTGAGATTGAAAGAAGACATCAGTGGGATAAGAAAGGTATTTTCATTATCAGATGTAAGGCAAAGGACCCATACGGTGATGAAAGCGATTGGGGAGAATTGAGAGTCACAATGCCTCATCCATTCTGGTGGCTTGATGGTCTGTTAGATAAATTCCCATTGTTGCAGAGGTTGTTAGAGAGGTTAATATGAAGCATCTTGTCCCAGTAATGGTAATCCTGTTGCTTGTTTCTACTTCGTTTGTCGGAGTTGGTAATCAAGTTGAAGTGTTGATGATTGAAAATGAGGAGATAGAGCAACCTGCTCTGATAGGCAAAGGTCCTGCGGATTCTCCTTGGCCGATGAAATGCCACGACACCCGGCATACAGGCAGGAGTGAATATGGAACTGCTAACAATTCGTATTATGAGTTATGGCGTTATAAATTTGATTACAGAGCAGACGTGGATCCTGCAATTGGCAAAGATGGTACGATCTATCTGGGTGGTGGCTATAAAGACATGGTTTATTGTTTTGTAGCAATTGATAAATATGGAGCATTAAAATGGAGATACAGAACAGACGGCTTGATTTGGCATATGTGCCCGGCTATTGCTGAGGATGGGACTATCTATTTCGGTTCCTGGGATGATTGTTTACACGCAGTCAACCCTAATGGGACAAGAAAATGGAAGTTTGACACGGCTGGTAATATAGTGTCAGATCCTGCTATTGGTGAAGATGGAACCATCTATTTTGGTATATTAGGACCAGGAGTATATGATGGCAGAATTTTTGCTGTAAATCCAAATGGAACTGAGAAATGGCATTACAAGACAGGGGATGTTGTTCCATCAGATCCTGCAATCGGTGATGACGGCACGATATACATAGCTTCTTTTGACAATTATCTGTATGCGATGAATCCCAATGGAACCTTAAAATGGCGTTTTAAAACTGGAGATAATATTTATGCTCCTCCATCAATTGCAGAAGATGGTACAGTCTATATTAGCTCATATGATGATTATTTATATGCTCTATATCCAAATGGTACATTGCGGTGGAAAACAGAAAAAGGCTATGGATCGGACACCAATCCTTCAATAGGATTGGATGGGACAATTTACGTATTATCGATTAACGAGCTTAAGGCGTTGAATCCTGATGGAACTAAAAAATGGGATTTCAATCTCGGTGGACATGTAATGAGATCCTCTCCAGCTATATGCGCAGATGGTATTATATATGTTGGAATCGAAAAAGGCGAATGCAAAGGCGGTGAGATTGTCGGTGTGAATCCAGATGGAACCGAGCGGTGGAGAAGGCGTTTGTCCAACTGCTGGGTTGATTCCTCACCATGTATTGGGGAAGATGGCATCATTTATGTGGTTTCCTCGACCAGCAGTCCTTATAGTGTTCTTCATGCATTTGGACCTGGAGGAGCGGTAGAAGCAGATGCAAACGGACCTTATTATGGATTAATTGATGTACCGATTAACTTCTCAGGCTCTGCATATTATGGTTTTCTACCCTATACTTGGCATTGGGACTTCGGAGATGGAAATACCTCAATTGAGCAAAATCCAACACATGTGTATGAGACTCCAGGCAATTACACTGTTACATTGAATGTCACAGATGACAGTGGCAATAGTTCAGACGATACCACATGGGCCTGGATACAAGAATCAAATGATGCACCGGACAAACCAAGTATCGTTGGTGAAACTAACGGCAAAAAGGAAACATCATATGAATACAATTTTACGTCAACAGATCCAGAAGGACTACATGTCTGGTATTACATCGAATGGGGAGACAATCAAAACACTGGTTGGATTGGCCCATATGACTCTGGAGAGACAATATCCGAGTCGCATAAATGGTGGTCAAAAGGTGAATTTACAATCAGATGTAAGGCAAAGGACCCATATGGCGATGAAAGTGATTGGGGAGAATTAAAGATAACAATGCCACATAGTTACAACAATCCATTCTGGTGGCTTGATGGTCTGTTGGACAGGTTCCCATTATTACAGAGGTTGTTAGAGGTATTGATTTGATTAAGCATCTTATCCCAATAATGGTAATCCTGTTGATGGTTTCTACATCGTTTGTTGGAATGGGTAATCAGGAATTTAAAGCAAGATATAATGATGATATAAAAACAGATAATTATCACACTAATAATGATATTATCTCCCCTTCACGGTATTTTACAGAGAATAAAGGGCAGTTCTCAAAGGAAGTGTTGTTTCAGACCCATGTTCAAGAAGCTATCGTGTACTTTTGTAAGAATAGAATTGTAACTGTTTTTACTAGTGGAGTAGAGGATAACAATATTACTAAGAAGGACGATCTTCAAGTCTATCAGAAAAATAAACAATTAACAGAACCTAATAAGCTAGAAATGATTTCAATCGTAACTGAATTCATCGATGCAAATCCAGAAACAGTTGTTGGTCAAAATCAACTTTCTCATAAGAATAACTACTTCATGGGAAATAACCCTGAACATTGGTTCACTGATGTACTCAATTATCGATCTGTAACTTATCAAGATATTTATCCCGGCGTTGACCTCACCTATTATTATTCGGATGGTCTATTAAAATATGATTTCATCGTCTATCCCGGAGGTGATCCTACACAAATTGCCATCCAATACAAAGGAGCTGATGATATACAGATGACATTAGAAGGTGATATTGAAATATCAAACAGATTGGGGTCAATTTGTGAAGAGCGGCCTTTGATATACCAGGAAATCGATAGAAATCATCAACTAATATCCGGAGGCTACATACTTGAAAAAAACGATGTTTATAGGTTTATTATTGAGGATTCATACAACCAGGAATATCCTTTAATTATTGACCCTGGGCTAGTCTATAGCACATATTTTGGAGGATCTGAATGGGAATGGGGTTATCATTCCACAGTTGACAGCAATGGTTGTGTCTACATAACAGGACAAACTGGTTCTATTGATTTACCAACAAAGAACCCATATGATGATACTTATAATGGTAACTATGATGCATTTTTGACCAAGTTTTCATCAGAAGGTAATAACTTGGAATACAGCACATTTATTGGTGGAAGTTCCTATGATAGTTCCAAAGATGTTGCAGTTGATAATAAAGGAAATGCTTATGTGACAGGATGGACCCAATCAAGTGATTTTCCAATGGTAAACTCATATGATGACATCTTTGCCCCTGTAGAGGACGTATACGTTGCAAAGATTTCTGCTTCGGGTAACGAATTATTATATAGTACTTATCTTGGAGGAGAAGAGAGCGATATGGAAGGTTTAGAAGATTCAATGGGTATTGAAGTTGATATTAATGGATGTGCATATGTAGTAGGAACTACTACTTGTTATGATTTTCCAGTCGAGAATGCATTTGATGACACTTATAATGGCATTTTTGATGTTTTTATCACTAAACTTTCTTCAAAAGGTGATACACTGGAATATAGCACTTTCCTTGGAGGTTTGTTTCAGGAAGAAGGTTTCTGTATAGCAGTTGATAATGATGGATGTGCTTATGTCTCAGGTTATACTTGGTCTGTGGATTTTCCAATGCAGAATCCATTTGATGGTCATATGGAGCTTAATGATTCTGAAGAAATATTTGTAACCAAATTATCTCCACAAGGAAATTCTCTAATTTATAGTACCTACTTTGGTGGGAGTGGTCTGGATGAAAGTCATGATATAACAGTTGACGATAATGGTTGTGTATATTTAACAGGACAAACCCAATCCAAAGATTTACCAACTAAAAATGCTTTCGATGATACCTTCAATGGTTTCACAACTGATGCGTTCTTAACGAAATTTTCTCCTCAGGGAAATACTTTGAAATATAGTACTTTTCTTGGAGGTAAACCTAAAGTAGCAGGTGATTGGGAGGATGATGGTTTTGCTATTGCAGTTGATAAAAAAGGATGTGCATACATTGCTGGAGCTACTGGTTGGACGTATGATTTTCCTGTTGTAAACGCATATGATAGTACTTTTAATGGGGGAATACTTGATGGTTTTGTAGCTAAGTTTTCACGAAATGGTGAAAATCTTATTTATAGTACATATCTAGGGGGATCTGAATATGATATTGCTACTGGTATTGATGTAGACGACAAAGGATGTGCTTATGTCTTTGGACCTACTCGTTCTGCTGATTTTCCAACAGCAAATGCATTTGATGATTCATATAACGGTAATAGAGATTTTTATGTAACCAAGTTACCAGAGGATGGAGGCGGTATTGTTGTAAAACCAACGTTTCTCCTTGGCACTATTAAAAGTGTAGAACAAGATAATAATTTTATTAATATTACTGCCAAGTTATTATTCTCTTTTCGATTCATTCCGTTAGGTTTACGAATTCTATCTTCCGGTCATCAAATAATTATATCTAATGATTACCTTGGTTTTGTGGGAGAACGATTTATTGTTGGAAGATTTAAGGCTGATTTAGATTAATATAAATGGAGGAACCAATTTGTTGAAAAAAATTTTTACGTTTGGAATAATCGTTCTATTGGTTGGGATGAGTATTCCATCGACTGGAATTAATGTTGATAAGGCATCTATAACATCCTTTAATGGAAATACATTATATGTTGGTGGAGATGGACCAGGAAACTATACCAAGATACAGGATGCTATAAATGATTCATCTGATGGGGATACTGTGTTTGTTTATAATGGGATATATGTTGAGAATATAGTAGTAGATAAACCAATTACTTTGATTGGAGAAGATAAAAACTTCACCGTTATCGACGGAAAAGAGACGGGTGATGTTTTACATCTTACTACCAATAATATTAGTATAAATTTTTTTACTATTAAAAATGGAGGAAACTTGTCAAGAGATGCAGGAATTGACATTCGTTCAGATTTAGCCACTATAAAAAGCAATATACTGATAGACAACCGTGTAGGTATATATCTTGATGATGCAGATAATAATATCATTATGGATAATATTATCTTGAATAGTAGTGAGTATGGACAGTATAGTGGTGATGGCATATGGCTTTCTCATTCATCTGACAACAACACTGTTGCTAATAATGCTATTTTTAACGGAGATTACCACGGCATAGCTGTATCCTATTCACGAGACAATAACCTCTCTCAAAATACTATTATGAACAATGAAGAAGGGATTAATCTTTACAAGGCTACAAATAACATATTATATCTTAATAATATCACCAATCATTCTCATGAAGCTATCCAGGTGGTATATTCTGGAAATAATTCTATCATAGGTAACAATATTTTTGACAATGATAATGACGGTCTTGAGATTTGGGGTTCAAATGGAACAACTATATATGAAAATAAAATATTGAATAACAATTATTATGGTATCGACATTAAGGAAAGTTCGTTTGATATTAATGTTTTTAACAATACTATAATAAATTGTTGGCATGGGATTTTTGAAGATGATTCGTCTAATCTTACTATTGCTAAGAATTATATAATGAATTGCACATTAAACGGCATCAGTATTTATGGCTCTATGTGGAATGGTGCAGGACATGTTATCTCTGAAAACATAATATCATATAACGGTGATGAAGGGATTATGTTAGCAGGAGATACACCAAATAATATCATTAGTGAGAATAATTTTATAGGTAACAAACGAGGAGTTACCATTGGTAGGGACACATATAATAATATGATTTTCGAAAATAACTTCTTAAATAATTATGATTATGGCATTCTCATATTACCGACAGGTAAAACCAATTATGTCTACCATAATAACTTTATAAATAACTCTAAACATGCTTATGGTGGTCCATATAACGTATGGGATGATGATTACCCATCTGGTGGAAATTATTGGGACAATTATTCAGGTATAGATGAAAATAAAGATGGTATTGGAGATACCCCATATTCTGTACCAGATAATAATGAAGATCAGTATCCTTTCATGGAACCAATTGGATGGAATATAAACTATCCACCAATTGTTGATCGTTTTGAAGGTTCAAACTACGGACAACCCGGTATACCTATCTGGTTTACTGTTGGATTATTTGACCCTGATGGTGACTATTGGTATTTCATGATCGATTGGGGGGACGATAGTTATACCGATTGGATTGGCCCATATGCATATGACGAGTGGATATCTAAATGGCATACCTGGAGTGAAGGCACCTACCATGTTAGAGTCAAAGGAAAAGATGTCCATGGTGCTGAGAGTAATTGGTCAGAACCAATAGAATTAGTAATAGAAAGCGAACCGCCAATAATAGATATTTGCAAACCTGATAAAGCCCTGTATGTATTTAATAGAAAGATTTTTCCACGACTCCTACGCCAACCTCTAATTATTGGGAATATTGATATTACTGTTGAAACCTATGACCATTACTCTGGAATCGATAAAGTAGAGTTTTATATCAATAATAAGTTAAAATCAGTTGATAATAGTTCACCTTATACCTTTTCATGGAAAAGAGATAGATTGCGATTCTTTCATTATCATGTTTTAAAAGTAATTGTTTATGATAACTGTGGAAATATAGCTAATGATAAAATAATTGTAAGAAGATTATTATAGAATCAATATGGAGAAAATGAAACGACTACTTGATTTAGTTGTAATCCTATTATTCCTTGGTCTTGCATTTGCACCAAGTATCAATGCAGTAAATAATTTTATTGAAAACAATCAAGAAGAAATAATAATAAAGATATATGGAGGAATTGGTTGTCATTTTTCTGTCGAAAATAATAACAATTATACCATTACTGGTTTTTACAATATTACTTGTTTAATGGGGGAGATAATTGAACGAGGAACCTTTAAAGTTTATCCTAATAATATATTTGGAATTGATTATTGGTTTATGCTTCGTTTTCCGATAAGAATTTTTATAAACGTAAACATTGAACTAATCGTTGAAAATCAGACAGTAGCAAAATCGGGTTACAAAATATTCATCTTCTGGTTCTTAAGAAACTAAGTCTGATCAATTTTTCATATAATAAAAATAATCGATAGTATCCAATAAAAATCCTCCAACCTTGTGTACAGAAATAAATCCCTAGTGGAAATATTTATTATGATTCCTTGATATACAAAAAGGATAGGCTGGATAAATATTGATTGAGTATGGGTGAAGGCTATTTTATTTATAAGATTGGAAGCTGATAAATAATCTCTCTTTTCCTCCACTCTGATTATTTCTTCAATCGTCTCTCCTTAATCTTCTTCTTTTGATAACAATTATTACACATTCCTTTTACCCTTGCTAAATTGTTACATCCAGATACACTACATATTTTACCCCTGTTGTCATGGCGTTTCATTTTTCTATCAGCTTATCAATAATTAGTAATTCACTTTTTATCTTTTTTTTCATATTCGACTATATTTTTCAAAGCCTTCTCAACACGCTTTCCAAAAGTCAATGTCCCATCATCCCTTCAACCATATTTCCATAAACAAATATCAGTTTTTAAAACTAGTACATTTTATTCCATAGAGTAAAACTTCAAGAAAATACAAATTATGATTTATTCAAAAAAATCTCTAATTCCATCAACATTTGGATTAGGACAATTATTTAGCTCAACAGGAAAAATCACTTCAAGTACTTCCACCCTTTCAATAAAATCCTTTAACAAATTTGAAAACATGTCAATTACTTTTTTTACTTCGATGATGCCCTTTGCAGTGACACTGATGAACCAGTCATTTGAACCATGGATGTAGAAACTGTTTTCTATATTGATGCCAAGTTTAGAGGTTCCCTGTTTAAGTTTTCTGCTGGTGATAACATCGATGTTTTCCAATGTGAAAGGTTTGTTTGTCTTTTTGATTAATATAAGATATCTTTTGAGCCCTAATTTTTCGTTATCGATAACAGGTCTATATCCCCAGATTGTCTTGGTTTTCTCTAAATTTTTAATTATTCGCCATACTTTCTGTCTTGAAAAACCACAATTCTTACCTATACTATCAATACTCTGTTTGGCATCTCTT
>Ga0180433_10001360_pt1 | contig 40906 bp, 41 predicted proteins | sample SS_ome_8_FD_132980 | JGI IMG/M metagenome (GOLD analysis project Ga0180433, IMG submission 132980) | Hypersaline lake sediment archaeal communities from the Salton Sea, California, USA - SS_1_D_1 metaG | ecosystem: Environmental > Aquatic > Non-marine Saline and Alkaline > Hypersaline >... | reverse complement strand
TGTGATGCTAATAATGATGGTTATGCTGATGGTTTTTGTTATCAGGGTAGTTGTGTTACCACTTACATGGGTGACTTAACCACTCCAACCCAATACTTGTATAATGAAAACCCTGCTTTTGCACTTGAACTTCTTAGTTTTAATGATTCAGCTTTTTGTAACTTAAATATTGATAATACTGACTATGATATGGACGTGAGCGCTGGGATAGCCTCTTACACCTTGCCTAACCCTCTTGGTATTGGCGAGTTTGTGGCTGAGATTTCATGCCAGAGTGACGTGTTATCAACAATTCATGCTAATGTTTCTAGCAACATTCTTAAGCATAACTGGACTTACACTGATTCTGAATTAGGTTTAAATTATAATGAACCTGCAGTAGCGATTGGTGACTTAATGCCTTCTTACCCTGGTAAAGAGATTATTTATGGTTACCCTTATTATGGTCCTATAACTATTTTATCTAGTAATGGTGAATACATTGATGAGTTCTCAACTGATCAGGGCCATCATAATTCATTAGCTGTGGTTGATGTTGATGATGATGGAAGTAATGAATTACTAGTTTATGATCTATATAAGGTTTATTCTTTTGATGAGGATCTTAATGAAGAGTGGAGTTATTCTACTTCTCCATTCTTTTCTTATGGTGGTTTTGCTGTTGCTGACCTTAATGAATCACAAGGTCTTGAATTAATTGTTGGAAGCAGTCAACTTGAAATCATTAACAGTTCTGGTGGTTTAATCAACTCTTTTGATAATGGCTCGCCTAGCCTGACATATATTAGTGGTAATCGTTGGATGCCGGTTGTTGATGACATTAACTTAGATAACCCTGGGCTTGAGATTTTATTTATTGATCCGGGTGTTGGTTTTTACATGCTTAACTCTTATGGCAGCCAATTATACTCTTATGACCTGAGTGACTGTGTTGATAATTACGCAACACCTGCTGTGGCTGAGATTGATGTTGATAGTGATGGTCTTGAAACAATCTTTGTTACTAACACTTCAATTACTAATTTAACCTTGTTTGTTTTTAACAGTACTTTTGGTGAAATATGGAATCATACTTATTATGCTGATTTAGATGGTGATCACTATTTTGTAGGTGATGATCCTCAAATAATTAACTTAGTTGTTGGTGATGTTACTGGCGGGGGATCTAATGAAATTATTGCATCAGTTAGGGATTACCAGGGCAGTGATCGTTTATGGATTTTTGATTATAATGGCAACTTAATTTATGATTACTTTGTTGTGGCAGGTGAAGGCTTTTTACCAATACTGCTTGAATTATACCCTGATAATGCTGGCTTAGAGATTACCTCTCAGGAAACTGATTATTTTAAGATTATTAATTCCCAAGGCCAATACCTTTACCGTTATGAAGAAGGGGATTCTCGTCATGGGCCTTTAACTATTGCTGATGACTTAGATGGAGATGGTAATCTTGAGATAATCTCTTTTTCAGAAACTAATAATTTCATTACCCGTTATGACTCTGCTGCTTCTGCATCTAATAATGTCTGGCCTTTATACCAAAAAGACCTTAATAATACTGGTTACCAGCGCGGGGTCCTCACCCAGTTTGACCAGGATCAAGGCCAGTGTGAAGACGCTGGTTACTTATGGTTTACTGGCACTGTGACTGGGCAGAATGGTGCTTGTTGTGGTGATGATGGGGGTTTTGATGACTTCTATAATGGTTCTTTAAGTGATACTAGTAACTTCTGTGTTGACGGCAGTCCCGTAGATCAAGAGGTTGATTATAGTGAGGGTTTATGCACTGCTTATAATAATTACTGGTTTACTGGCTCATTAACTGGTACTGGAGCTTCGTGTTGTGGTGATGATGGAGCTTTTGATATTTTCTATAATTCAAGTCATTATTGTAACCAAGGAATTGTTGTTTCAGAGCCTGATAATCTTAGACAATTATGTGAGGCTAAGGGTTATTCATGGTTCCTTGATCCTGCTTACCCAGTAACTTACTCTTTTACTAATGATATTGTAGGCCAGCCACCTGAGAATTTCTCCTTGTTTTATTATCCTGGTCTTGGATTCCTTGACCACCCTAACGTGTTATTTAATGTTTCTGGAGCTTATAATGGTAAGTTCAAGGTTGCTAAATTAGAGGGGATTGGTGACTGTGCTTCTAACCCTCCAGAGTTATGGATTGTTGGTGAACAACCTAGCATTAGTAGTGGCACAGAATTCATTGATTTCTGGATGGCCACGCCAGACATGCCTGTTGGAACTATGATGGGTTTCTTAATTGGTCAGGAGAACTTGATTTTTGGTGGTTACCCTATTTTCCTTGTCCATACTGATCAGGGAACAGGTGACCTTGTTTACTTAACTAATAGTAGTGAGGAGAATTATACTACGGTCACGCCTAATCAATGGTATAATTATCGTTTCACTATTAACATGGATGAACACTTGATTACTCTTCACCGTGATGGTGAATTCTTATTTGAAATGGCTATTGCTGATGTTGTCTCAACTATTGATACTGCTTGGATTGGGGCTGTCTACGCAGTTGATGGCAGTGAGTTATATTTTGATGATTTTGGTGCGACTTACCTTAGCACTTATACTGGACCTTGTTGTGGTGATGACGGTGTTAGTGATGACTTCCATAATTATACTTATTATTGTGTTCAAGGCGAGTTCAAGGACTCGTGCGGTAATGGGACTTGCGAGTCATGGGAGTCTTTTATTACTTGTCCAATTGACTGCCCTGAGTGTTTAAGTAGTGATGATTGTGATGACTTTAACCCTTGCACTGATAATACTTGTAACACTAGTCAGCGCTGCGAGTATGATAATCACCCTAATGGTCAATACCCTGATTGCACTGGGGTTACTGGTTGTGGTGGTGACGTTTGCGCTTGCGTTAATGGTGTGTGCTCTGATACTTGTGGTAACGAGTTTTGTGAAGACTGGGAGGATAATTCTACTTGCTTTTATGATTGTAATTGTAATGAATTAATTGGTGAGTGCGGGGACACTTGGTTTTATGGCCACATTACTAGAGCTGATGGTGATTACTGCGCTTGTTGTGGTGATGACGGGGCTTTAGATGATTTTTATAATGGCTCAGTTGGGGGTGATCCTTTATTCTGTTATAATGGCCTTGTTGAAGGTGATGTTGATGACACTCAAGCCTCTTGGTGTGAGAATAACTCGTTCTTTTATTGGTTTACTGGTGGATTAACTGGTTCTAATGGTCCTTGTTGTGGTGATGATGGCTCACTTGATAATTTCCTTAATTCTAGTCTTTTTTGTGCTCATGGTAGCAGGGTAAGTGACGCTGATAGCTTATTTTATGACCCTCTTACTGGTGACTGGACAAATCACACGCTTGGCAACCTTGTTTGTGAGTTAGGTTTTAATGACTGGCTTGTTGGTGACGTGTCTTTTGAATTAGGTGATCAGAAAAGTGTTTACTGGAATCATAGGTATATTAGGGCTGGGGATTTCACTGGTGAGGATGACCTTGATGTTTTAGTTTTGACCAGAAAATCTCAAAATTATAGTTATACTTGCGTTATTGGTAATGGTGATGGCACTTTTGCTTCAAATAACACTGTTTTCATGGGTGTTAAGAATTATAATGATGTTGTTATTGGCGACATGAATAATGATGGTCTTGATGACATGTTATTAGTGGATTATTATACTGACTTTTTAGAGTATTGGCAGTGTTCTGGCAGTTGTTCTTTTAGCCTTTCAGATTCTATTAATATTTGTTTAGAACCTCGCAGTGTTAAGTTAGGTGATTTTAATAATGACGAAAACCTTGATGTTATCACTCTTTGCGTTGATGATGATGAGTATACTATTGTTATTGGTAATGGTGACGGCACTTTTGCCACGCCTTCAACTAGTGATTCTGGAGGCACTTCTCCTGATAGGTTAGCTTTTGGTGATTTTGATCGTGATGGTTACCTTGACTTCCTTAACTCTGATGATTATGAGTTTTATTATCTTGAAGGCTTAGGTGATGGTAACTTCAGTGACCCTGTAAGGAATCAATTTTATGATTATGCTTCAGACATTAAGGCTGCTGATTTTAATAATGATGGTTACTTAGATGTTTTTACTTCACCAGACAATTGTTATAGTCATTGTAATTATACTTATTTTGAGGGCCTTGGTGATGGTTCTTTTAATGAACCTGTTAATTTCACTTTAGGTTATACAATTCATGGCGAAGTACTTGTTGTTGATGTTAATAATGATGGTAATCTTGACTTAATTACTGTTACAGATCAAGGTTGGGGTAAGACTAATATTTCTTATGCTCTGGGCGCTGGTGATGGTTCTTTTAGCCAATGGATTAGTCAAAACATTTCAGTTGAAGATGTTGATGGTGGTTTTGTTATTGGTGATTTTGATCATTCTGGTTCTATAGATCTTGTTTTTGCTGGGGAAGACGAAAGTTGGGATGAATACCTTTTTTATTATTCTAATAAGATTCTTCAGGGGGTTAATGGTCCTTGTTGTGGTGATGATGGGGTTAGTGATGACTTCTATAATGGTTCTCTGGGTGATACCCAGCACTTCTGTGTTGATGGTAACTTGGTTAATGAGGGGCTTGATGATAATCAGGTTTCTTGCGAGTCTTATGGTTATTCATGGTTTACTGGATTGACTGATGGTAATAATTATTCTTGTTGTGGTGATGACGGATTTGGCGATAACTTCTATAATGGTTCTCTGGGTGATACTGAGCACTTCTGTATTGATGGTTCTGTTAGTTTTATTAACATTGATGAGGATGTTGGTTTATGCAGTGATTATGGTTTTGGTTATGGGTTAGAAGGCTTTAATGTTCAAGAATTCTATATTGATAGTGGTCGTGACTATGCTGGTGGCCTTGCACCTGCTGACTATGATGGTGATGGTGATATTGACTTGGTTTCAGTTAGTCGCTGGGATAATGAAATTGTTCTTTATGATAATGACTTAGGGTCTTTTACTAAGCGTTTTAGCACTTATTATTCTAGTGCAATGGATGTTTATGATATTGATCTTGACGATGATGGGTTAATGGATTTTATTGTCACTGGTTGGGGTGATTTTTCTTGGTACCGCAATAAGTGGTTTGCTCATTATGATACTGGTTTTGTTAATTATCAAATAGGGTCTAATGTTTATGACCCTGTTGACGTCTTCTTTATTGATCTTGATGAGGATGGCTATAAGGATATCTTAGTGGCCACTAACCCTGATATGGATCTTCTTTGGTATGAGAATGATGGCACTTATAATTTCAGCAAGAACGTTATTTCAGGGTCTGTTAATGGAATTAGGGGTGTTTATGGTGCTGACCTTGATGATGATGGTGATAATGACATTATTGTCTCTCATTATGGTGTTTCATGGTTCCGTAATGATGGGTCTGAGAATTTTGAGTTATTAAGTGTTGACTCTAGTACTTTTAATGAAGGTGCATATGACTTGCTTGTCCAGGACATTGATGAGGATGATGACCTTGATATTATCACTTCTGGTTATAATTATGATGGTTCTTTTAATAGCTTGTTTGCTTGGTATGAGAATTATGACGGCATGGCTAACTTCTCAGTTCACATCATTAGTGATCATCATGGTTCTAAACTTTATTCTGAGGATGTTGACTTTGATGGAGACCTAGACTTTATTCTTGGTTCACCTAATGGCACTGTATACTTTAATCAGGGTGACTTAACTTTTACTAGGCACTTAATTGTTGATAATGTACAACTTGCTAACATGTTTGATTTCGTCTTAATGGATATTAATGGAGACCCTTATCTTGACTTTGCTGGCTCAAGCACTAGTCAAGACTATGTAAAAGGTTACCTTAATCAAGGTAATGTTTCTGGAGTTAATCAGAGTTGTTGTGGTGATGACCTTGAATGGGACAACTTCTATAATGGATCTATAAGTACTGCTAGTAACTTTTGTTTTCAAGGTTCTTTAATTGACTCCTCACTTGACTCAAACCAGTCCTTCTGCTCTTATTATGGTTATGAATGGCTTGCTAACACTTGTTGTGGTGATGACTTTGATGATTACTTCTATAATGGCTCTAATTTTTGTTATTATGGAGAGATAACGCGTGATGGTGACTTTGATCAGGGTGTTTGTGAAGCTTATGGTGATCATTATTTTGACTTAAATTACTCTTTGGGTGCTGAAATTTCTTATACTGATGGTTATGGTTTACACTCAGTTGACCTTGATGATGATGGTGATAATGATATAGTATTCACTACTGATGAGAGTTATGATTATATTAGGTGGTTTGAAAATGATGGTTTAGGTAATTACACTACTAAAAATGTTGGCGCTTCTTATGCTCCTAGGGATGTTTTTGTTGCTGACTTAAATGGTGACTTAGACCTTGATGTAATTGCTTCAAGTTATTCTGATTATATTTACTGGTATGATAATGATGGGTCTGAGAGTTTCACTAGGTTCACTATTGATGATCACTTGAATGGTGCTTGGGGTGTGTCAGCTGCTGACTTTGATGGTGACACTGATGTTGACGTTGTTGCTTCTGGCTCTCAGAATTACTCCCTGGTCTGGTATGAGAACACTGACTCACTTGGTAATTTCTCAATGCACACTATTGATGGAATGCTTGATAATCCGCGAAACCTTTACGTTGCTGACCTTAACTCTGATCTTGATAATGACGTGTTAGTTATTGATTGTGACTATGGGGCAGTATTATGGTATGATAATGATGGGTCTGGCAGTTTTTCAAGGCATGTTATTGACGGCTCAATTAGTGGGGTTATTGACGTGCTTGCAGCTGACTTAGATGGTGATCTTGATAATGATGTTTTAGCTGTTAATGATGAATATGAAGGGGCTTTAGTGTGGTATGAGAATACTGACGCAATAGGTAATTTTTCTAAGCATTTAATTAATGATTCAATAATTTATCCTAGTGCTGTTCACGCTAGTGATGTTGATGGTGACTTTGACCTTGACCTTATTGTTTCAAGTAATCAGGGGGATATATTTGTTTACAATAATGATGGTCATGGAAACTTCACTTATTATGAGATGATCTTAGACACTTATGCACTGGATATGCGTGACATAATATCTGATGATTATAATAGTGATAACATGACTGACTTATTCGTGTCAACTGAGTCACCTTATTATTGGTTTTACAGCCAAACCTTTAATAAAGGCAATAATAGTCCTTGTTGTGGTGACGACGGCTTTGAAGACGTATTCTTTAATAATAAGTTAATCTGCAGTAATGGTGGAGTATTATTTGACGCTGACCACCAGTATATTCAGGACTGGTATGGTAACGGTTTTAACTACTCAAGTGGCAAAGCTGTTTGCGAGATGATGAATCATACCTGGTTTACTGGTTATGGCCACTCTTTTAATTCAGCTGTTGATTACCCAATTGTTGAAGATCCTGAAACAGTTGTTGTCGGAGACTATGATCTTGATGGCTGGCTTGACTTAGCTGTCACTGGATCAGGTGAGGATGTTGGCTTATTAATTAATGATCAGGATGGCACTTTTGATTCAATGGTTAGTTACGCTACTGCTGACCCTCAGGACCTTGAGACTGGTGATGTTGACCTTGATGGCTGGCTTGATTTAGTTACTTGTAACCGTGGCAATATCAGCGTGTTCATTAATGATCAGGACGGCACTTTTGCCAGTGAAGCCCCATATGATATTGAATCTTATGGTTACTTAAGTCTTGGTGACATGGATAATGATGAATACCTTGACATAATAGCCATTAATAGCACTAATGGCAGTATTAGTGTCTTATTTAATGATCAGGATGGCACTTTTAGCTCTGAAGCAATCTATTACACTGACTTATCATATGTCAGGGGTTTAAGTATTGCTGACTTTAATAATGATGGCTGGCTTGACGCTGCAGCCCCTTCTCATGAAGATTATAATCTTGGGGTTTTATTAAATAATCGTGACGGCACCCTGGCAAGTGTAAAATACTACCCTGTGGGGAGGGCTAAAGGCATTGCTGTTGGTGATTTAGATCAGGATTCATGGATTGATATTGTTGTTGGTGATGACTTTAGCGACGTGGTCACTGTGTTATTGAATAATGGTCAAGGCAAGTTCCCTGTTGCTGTTGACTACCCTGCTGGTAATGTAAAATGGGTTGACCTTGGTGACTTGGATGGTGATGGCTGGCTTGACATAATTGTTGATGATTGGTTAAATGATCAAGTAGTGGTCTTATTTAATGATGGTGACGGCACTTTTAGCACACCTAACGCTTTTAGTGTTGGCACAGCACCTTACAATGTGGGGGTTGGTGACTTTAATAATGACGGTACTATTGATATAGCAGCTGCTAACCAATGGGATGATGACATCTCAATATTACTTAATTCAGGTTTAACTGGTACTGGTGGTCCTTGTTGTGGTGATGATAGTGACTTAGATGATTTCTATAACTCTACTTGGTATTGCTGTGAGGGCAGTGTACAATCAAGCCCATGCTAGTTTAGGAACGCCACCTGTTTTTAAATTATAAAAAGAAAAAGGGGGAGGTTACCACGCAAGTGGTGCCAAAAAACCATCAGTTTTTTTGAGCAGGTCCAAGGAGGGGGAACGCCTCCTGGACTATAAGAATATCATTTGGATTATGATCCAGGCTATTAGGATGACTATTAACCATTTAACTATTACTCCTAGGAATTTAATGAATAAGAAAGCGGTTATTAGTATTAGTATCACCATTACTATTTGTGTTTGTTGTGGTGTTAAGCCTAGGTAATTCTGGAAGTTGGTTTGAATGTTATTAATGAAGTCACTTACCTGGCTTATGAAGGTCATGCCCTTGTTTATAGCGTTCATGCCTTCACCTATTTGTTCAAAAAAACCTTGATCCTGGCTTGACTCGTTCATTGTTTCATTAACTGCTAGCGCTCCATTACTGAACACTAAACTTAACATTAACATTAAGCCTAATAGTTTAATCTTTTTCAAGCCTTTTTTTTTAAACCACATTACTAATTCATGCCAGAAAAAAGTTGGTAATACTATGATGGCTAGGGCCGCGCTTAAAGAGATGAATTTATTCTCAGTTAAAGGGGTTGGGGTTAACATTGTGTAAAGTAAAGTGATGAATGTCAGGGTCATTAAGATGCCGAAGATTATTGAACTAGTCATGCCTAAAGGCTTCTTGGGCTTGCCTTTAATCTTCTTCTCTATGAACTTCCTGGTATGCTGGTTTAATAAATAGAATAGTATGAACTCGTAAGCAATAGTGCCTAATAGTATTACCTTACTGAATAAGAATAAGTTTAAGACAATCATTAATGAAGACAGGATGAAGAAGACTAAGCAAGTTATGAATAATAATACAATGCTTGATTTTAATTCATCAAGGGTTCGGTACTCTGTGGGAAATGATATCCGATCAAAGAATGTTTGTTTCTTCATTAGTTAGTATTCTAGTTACTCAGGGTTTTTATTTATTTTCTTCAGTTAACTTAAGCCTTGGTAGCACTATTTTATACTTATCAACCCCTTCTAACTCCTCTATAGCTCTCTTAATCACTGCTTTTAATGGGTTTGGGGTTGATGGGACCCTGTTTTTTAAGTCTTCTAAGTCATTAAATGTTTTCTTTTCTCGTTCCTCTATTATAGCCCACATGTGTTTCTTACCAATACCAGGTATTAACTCTAGTTGGTGTTGTCTGGTGCTGATTGGGCCTGCATTATTAAATAAGTCAACGATTTTATCTATTTGATTATTAATTGCTTCCTTAATTAAATCCTCTAAAGCTATTTTTGCTGTTTCTGTTAAATCATTGAAGTTAATCTTCTTAGTTATGTGATGTATTTTTTCTCTTTTCTCAACCCCAACATAAACTTTCTCTAATGGTTTAAGGAAGACTCCTTTTTTTGGAGCAACTTCAAGTAAGCTTAAATGGTCAATCCCTATGATTTGCGCTACTGGCCTGCGACTAGGATCACTTAAGTGACCATGTTGCAGGAAGTCTAGGACTATGCCATACTCTTCGTGAACTCTTGGACTGCTTCGTTGAGTGAATAATGATTTCCTATCCCTGAATCGTTGATTGTACATTTTTCATAACACCTTTGTTTACCTACTTGGCGTGTTTCTTTACCACGTCAAGTATTTGTTTTAATTCTTCATCTTTGAATGATATTTTAGAAGCAGTTAGTATTAATTTAATTTCCTCTTCGTTTTTTGGGGCCATGTCTGCTATTTTTACAATAAACTCATCTTTTAACTTCCTCATATCTAACTCTCTTAATTCATTAATAATGCTGTTAGAATTACTTTCACTTAGTTCAGTGAATGATTCAGCGTTCTCTAAAGCCATTTTTTGCTCATAGGTTAAGTCACTCTTATTTCGCTTTCTTAGTACTTTTCTAACCGTGGCTAGTGGCACGTATTCTTTTTCAATTATTTCATAATGAGCAACCATTTATTTTTCACTTCCTTAAGTGTATTGGCAAGCTAATCACTTGTTTTGTTGACTTACCATCTTTTACTTCAAGCAAGTAAGCCTTGCCTTTTTGTCCAATAATTGTTCCTTGTTTGCCAAAGAACCGTTTATTAGGCATTCCTTTTTGAGTGCTTGGCTCTGGTGATATTATTACTTTTTCACCTTTTTTAAACTCTTGGACTATTCTCCTGATAGTTACTTTGCCTTTAGCCCTTATACTCTTCTTTAATTTAGCCCTAGTGCCTCTGCGAGGACCATGTGATCGCCTTACCATAAATAGAATAACAAAGATAGTGGCTTTAAAAACATTACTTTTTTATTATAGGAACTTCTTTATCATTTCTGTGATTGTTATTGTGTCTGGTGGGGCTGGGTCTGGCAAGTCCACTGTTGCCCGGTCAGTGGCTAAGGGTTTGGGTTTAAGACATGTATCTGCTGGTGATAAAATGCGAGAGCTTGCTAAGAGTCTTGGTTTTAAGACTAGTGGTGAAGGATTCCTTAAATTCCATGATTATGTTAAAACTCATCCTGTGGTTGATAAAAAGCTTGATAGGTTAATCTTGAAGGATTTACGTCAAGGTGATTGTGTTGTTGACTCTCGATTAGCTGCTTACCTTTTTAAGGGCAGGGCTTACCGGCTTAGGCTTAAAGTGCCAGATAAAGTTGCAGCTCAACGCAACGCCTTGCGTGAGGGTATTACTAAATCAGAGGCTTTGAAAGCAGTTAAGAAGCGTAACTTAGAGGACGCTAAGCGTTATAAGAGACTTTATGGCTTTGACGTTAATGACTTAAGTGTTTATGACTTAGTGCTTGACACTTCTTACTTCTCTATTAAAGATATGAATTCTATTGTTTTGTTTGTTTTACGTAAACTATTAAAAGCTTAACAATCCTTTTAATCTTCATGTTAGAGGTTGGTCGAGTCTGCGTTAAGATTGCTGGCCGCGAGGCTGGTAAGCGTTGCATCGTTGTTAAGAAAGTTGATAAAAATTTTGTCTTAATTGATGGTGACGTTAAACGCAGGAAGTGTAACATTGATCACTTATTGCCTCTCGCGCAAGTTCTTGACATTAAGAGTGGAGCTAAATCAGAGGATGTTAAAACTGTTTTAATTAAGGCTAAATTAATGGATAAGCCTGTTAAGAAGAAGTATAAGCCTCGGGAGCGTAAGAAGACTCCTAGGCCTCGCAGGGTTAAGAAAAAGAAAGAAAAGAAAGCAGCTCCTAAGAAGAAGCCTGCAAAGAAGCCTGCTACGAAGAAAGCAGCTCCTAAGAAGAAGCCTGCAAAGAAGCCTGCTACGAAGAAAGCAGCTCCTAAGAAAGTTAGTCCTAAGAAGGCAGTTGCAAAACCAGCCAAGAAGCCTGCAAAGAAAGTTGTTAAGAAACCAGCCAAGAAGCCTGCTAAAAAGAAATCTGCTGCGAAGAAACCTGCTAAGGCTCCTGCTAAGAAAGCGAAGGCAAAGAAGTGAAGAATATATTTTTCTCACTCTTTTTTAATTTTTTTATTATAAAAGAAATATTTATAATAATAAATAACCCAGCATTAAATTAATGGAATCTTGTGTTAAGGTAATGTTAATCCCTGATGGTGAACAGTTATATCAGGAGGCTCTAGCTTTCATTGGTGTTTATTGCGATTCAGTTATTAAAAGTCATTACCCTAAGATGCTGCCAACAATGGCTTCTAAACATGCAGATGTTAATTACCAATTTTGGTTAATAGGCGATCTTAATGAACGATTAATCTCTGCTTACTCAACTGGGGTTAAGTACTTATTAATTTACTCTAAAAAACCTGAGTTAGTTAAAAAAGAATTAAAAAGTTTCTTGTCAAACCTTGAAAATGACGTGGTTATTAAGTTATTAAGTGATCTTAATGACTTAAGTGATTTGTTAAAGTAAGCCTTTTAAGCTTATTAGTTCTAATACTTTCATTGTGGGGGGAGTAGTTAAGCGTAAGCGCGCTGTTAAGCGAAAAAAGTATGCTGAAAGGCCTTTTCCTGATAAGAGTGTTAAGGATTTGCGTCGGGCTTCACTAGTTGTTATTAATAAACCTAAAGGGCCTTTTAGTTTTCACGTTACTGATGAGGTTAAGCGCATCCTTAGGGTTAAAAAAACAGGTCACGCCGGCACATTGGATCCTAACGCTACTGGCACTTTACCAATCGGGGTTAATAAGGGTTGCCACGTGTTACAAGCAATCTCTCACGCGCCTAAAGAGTATGAGGGGGTAATGCACTTGCATAGTGAAGTGCCTTTAAATAAGATTATTAAGGCTAGTAAGAAGTTTATTGGCAAGATCACGCAATTACCACCTGTTCGGAGTGCTGTTAAGCGTGAAGAGCGTGAACGAGAGATTTACTCTTTAGAGATTGAGGACGTGCATAAACGAAACGTTTACTTTACAGTCTCATGCCAAGCTGGCACTTATATTCGTAAATTATGCACTGACTGGGGTGATGAAATGGGTACTAAAGCACACCTTAAAGATTTGAAGCGCACTAAGGCTGGGCCTTACACTCTTAAGGAGGCTGTTAAATTTGAGGTTTTTAAACGCAACCCTGAAAGTTATTTATTGCCTGTTGAGTCAGCAATAACTCACTTAAAGCGTGTATGGCTTGATGATAAAACAATTGAGAGCCTTATTCATGGTTCTCAACCATTCCTGCCAGGAGTGTATAAATATGAGCGCGGTTTTAAACAAGGAGAACTTATTGCTTTAATGACTCCTGCTCAAGAGTTAGCTGCTCTGGCCACTGCTTTAATGAGTAGTGATGAATTAAAAGGTGACAAAGGACAAGTAGCTAAGTTAGAACGAGTGGTAATACAGAAACCTTTATAAAGTAATTTTTTAGATCATAATCATTCTTATGATTTGCCCAAAGTGTGGTCAGCAAGCAACTTATATTGAACAATACGATCGTGATTATTGTTATTTTTGTAAAGCTTATGTTCCTTTAAGACCTGAACCCTTGGGTGTTAAAGCTGTTTTTGGCAAGGCTTTTAATTTATTAAAAAAGAAGCCATTATTTTTTATTATAGCCTTAATTCCTTTATTATTGAACTTGGTTTTAAGTTTTGGTTTATCAATTTCAATAAATCAATTTATGACCCCAATGCAGTCTTTAGTTTTTGATCCATCAGTTGATTCTTTATTATCAATTCTGTACTCTGTTATGATTCCTTTAATCATCTTCTCTGGATCTAGCTTAATAGTTTACTCTATTATTAATAACGCTTACCTAATTGGGGTTAAACGAGTGCTTAAAGGTAAGGGTTTAAACTTGACCAAGGTTTTTAAGAAATCTTTTAAGCGTTTAGGCAAGTACTTGGCTTCTTCATTAATCTTGATTTTTATTTTATTAATCCCTATAGTTTTTACTTTACTATTTTATGCACCTAGTTTTATTCTAAGACCTTTTATCACCTTCTTTTTAGTAATATTATTCTCTTACACGCCTGCAATCATAGTGCTTGAACAAAAAAGTATCAGGGACTCATTTAGGTATGCTTGGCGTCTGGGTTTAAAGAATCTTGGTAAAACAATTAAGTTTTTTATTTTAACTTTTTTAATCATCATAACTTTAGGAGTTATGTTTTCTTTTATTCCAAGACCCTTTTCAGAATATGTTGCCTTATTAACCTTAAACCCTTTACTAGGAGTGGCTTTTAGTGTCTTATACTTGAATGGTATTAAACAATTGCAACTCGCTTAAAATCACACGTTTTCTACTTTTTTTATTCCTTTAACTTTTTCTTTAATCATGTCTTCTATTACGTATTTTAGTGTTTGTTGGGCGTGAATGCAGCCACTGCAAGCGCCTTGCAACCTGACTTTAACCACGCCTTTATTAACGCTGATTAATTCAACGTCCCCGCCATCCCTTTGAAGGACTGGCTTAATCTCATTTATTACTTTTTGAACTTCTTTTTTAGTTGGCATTAATTAGTGGGTGATAATCGTTAAGTTAATAAACTATTCTTTTTTGTTTAATTATCAGAATGAAAGCTAGAGTTAAGATGATCATATTAATTGCGTTACTAGCTATTAGTGTTTACTCATTAACTAGTAATGGTGCTAGTCGCGTGATAGTTACTGGTGATAACGTTACGGTAGAGTACTCTGCTTGGACAGGTCATCACTCTTTTAAGACTAGTAATATTACTTTTATTGTTGGGGCTGAAGAGGTTATTAAGGGTTTAGATAATGCTGTTCTTGGTATGCGTTCTGGTGGTGTTAAGAATGTTACTATTCCTCCTGCTTTTGCTTATGGGGTTTATGATGATCAGCAGGTTTATGAGATCCCTAATGCTTTTTTTGAGAACCTTAGCTTGCCTGTGCCTGTGCCTGGAGCTGTTGTTGAAATTGAGGGTCATGTTGGGCGGATTATTCTTGGCACTGAGGACTCTGTGGTTTTTGACCTTAATCATGAGTTAGCTGGTAAAGAGTTAAACATGACTGTTAGGGTTTTGAGTATTAATGGATAGTTTTTTTAATAACTAAGTTATTACAATTCTATTAATGAGTAATAAGGTTTTGTATCGTTCTCGTAAGAATCGGTTTATTGCCGGGGTTTGCGGGGGGATTGGAGAATACTTTGATTTTGATGATAATAAGATTACTTTGCTAAGGATTGTCTGGGCTATTTCCTTGTTTTGGGGCGGGCTTGGATTCTTTGCTTACCTGGTGGCTTGGGTATTCATTCCTGATGCTCAGACTAAGACTAGTCTGGCTGAGGAGTGGGTTAAGGATGAGAAACCTAAATCTAAGGCTAAGAAGAAGATGAGTCTTAATGATAGTCCAATAATTATTCTAGCTTTTTTCTTAATCTTTATTGGCGTGATGTTCTTATTGAATAATCTTGGCTGGTTTGTCTGGTCTTGGAATTATACTTGGCCTGTATTAATCATTGTTATTGGTTTAATTATCATCTTCTCTAGGAGGGGTCGTAAGTGAAGGATGCTGGCGGTTTTATTGTTGGCTTAATCTTCATTATGGTTGGTGTTGGTTTACTATTAGGTAATGTTTACGGGTTTGATTTATGGTCTGTGATCTGGGATTACTGGCCCGTAATCTTTATAATAATTGGGGTTAGTATACTTGTTAAGCACTGGAAGTGAAATTAATGGTTAAGAAGCCTTTGGTAAGTAAGGAGTTAATGAGCATCTTGGCTTGTCCTGTTTGTAAGGGTGATCTTAAACTTGTTGGTAAAAAATTAGTTTGTCAATCTAAGAAGTGTGGTAATGAGTACCCTATTAAGGATGGAATCCCTATTCTTTTACCTCCTGAGTTAAGGGATTGAGTGAATAGCATGAATCAAGTTGCTGTGTTATTAAAGCTTAAAGCTAAGTACCCTGATAAGGATTTTAGCGAATTGTTTAAGCGTTTTGACCCTGATGGTTTTGGGGTTAAATGGGTTTCTAAGACTGGCTCGCTTCAACACTCGATTGAGGAATTGTTTGGCCGATTAAGTGTTAATCTTAGAGAAGAATTGTTTCTTGCATTATTCAAACACTTATACCCTGACGCGGTTGTTAGTAAGCACCCTCAGAAGCGAGTATGGCTTTTCAAGCTTGGAGTTCATAAATTCTTTTTTGAAGTACAAGCTAATAAGGTTGTGATGCCAATGGGTGTTGAAGAGCCTCGTTTATTCACTGCTGGCAAGTTTGTTACTAACCTACCTAAACTTCAGGAATTTCTTGATTACTTAAGCACTTATTCTATGCGTAACCGTCGAAGATTTAGTTTTTAATTAAATTACTTGTCTGTAATGGATAGTGCAAGTTATTAATCCTTCTCTTATTTCTTGTTCAATATTTAGTAATAGGTTATTAGCCACTAATGATTCAATATTATTTGATAAAAGGAATAATATTTGTTTTTTAATCATGTTATCCATTTGACTTGTACTATTATCTTTAATCTCAATAAATTGCTGGTATTCATCAAATAATTCTTCAATGTATAAATTAAATCTATACCTATTAAGTTTAGCAACTTGTGTTTCATGATCATAGTTTAATCTTTGATCAATTAATTCAACTTCATTATCAAAGGGGTTTTTAATTTTTGATTCATTGAAAGCTTCTGGGTACTTGGCCTTTATTTTTTCCATTGCTTTATCTAATCCTTTAACAATTTCGTTTGGTATTGGTTTCTTTTCAATAATATCATGAGCCCTGATTTTAGCTTCTAGTTCATCTTTTTTATATTGCTCTAGAGCTTGAACTGAGATTGTTGCTATTACTTTTTCAACACTAGTTTCATATTCCATTAATTGTTGGAACTTAATCTTCTGTTTATAAAACTATTTATTTAATGTTTAGTATTGTTACTTCAAAAGTTAGGGTCTCGCCAGCTAATGGGTGGTTTAAGTCTATTGTAGCGTTCTCCTCGTTTACTGCAATGACTTCTACTGGTGCACCGTTTGAACCTGTTAAGACCATGCCCTCTGTTATTTCACTGCCTATTACTTCTTCTAGTTCTGTTTTATTATAATCAATTATTAACTCATCATACCTGTTACCGTAAGCTTCTTCTGGGCTTAAAGTGAATGTTTTTGTTTCACCAACTTTCATGCCTAGTACTTCCATTTCAAAGCCTGGAATCATTAATCCTTGACCTATAACAAAACTTAATGGTTCACTTCCTATTGATGTATCAAAGGTTGTGCCATCATCGTATTTGCCAGTGTAGTGTAATGTTACGTTATTACCTTTAACTATCACTGCAGCGCCAGTAATTGTTGGCGTTATTACTAGAGCACTAATGATTAGTATTGCTGCAATGATTATTAGTGTTTTCTTACGTTTCATTGTTATAATTTTCAGGGTTACTGTCTTTTTAATATTTACTGATGTACAGGCCTAGTTTTTTTCTTAACAATTTTTATTAAGTTGATTATTTTTTGTTTATTAAGGTTTTTAATTGCCTTCAAAAGGTTTATAAGGGATATATGTCTAAATTAGATATATGTCTGGAGGTAATTTAAGTGGTTGAGAGTCTTGGCTCTATAATGTTTATTGAATTACCTAAGAGTCCTTTATCACAACCATTAATTGAAAATGAGGAGTCTATTATTTTAGAAGAATCACTTGATGAATTAGAAGAAGGTGAGTCTTTAGATTTAAGTGATCTTGGTTTAGAATTAGAGATTGATAATTTTGTTAATAAAAACGTGCCACCCGAGTATAAAGCTGCTTTTAGGAGTTATATGGCTTTAAAACAGGAAGCAACAACTATTGATTATGCTGATATTGATTTAGAGTTAAGTAAAACTTTTTGGAGTGTTATTAAAGAAGATGCTAATGGATTCATTGAATCAACAGCTAGCAATAAGTATGGTGAAGAAGTGATTAATTATACTAGTCAATTTATGACAGCGCTGGAAAAGCAAATAATTCATGGTGGCTTAATATCAGCTAACGCTGGTTTAACTTTTGAAGTAATACTGGAGAGTATACTAGCTGTTAATGACACTCGTTTACTCCTTAATGGTTACTCATCTGAGATTAATTCAAGGTTTCCTGAAAAGGATTGTGAAATCCTTTATGAAAAACTAGAGCGATTCATTCAACAGAAAGGTGGTTTAATAAATGATATTCATACAACTATTGATATTATTTACCAAGGATGACTTTGTAATTTAATTTTATAACTAAGATAATTAAATGCTTTGTAAATTATTGGCGCTAACACTATTATAAAGAATACTTCTAAGACATTAAATAATCCTGGGGAGAAAATCACCACGCACAATACTAGTATTTCAGAATCATATGGTTGGAATGACTTGCCTGGTGCTAGGTTTGCTCTTCTTTTCAGGAAACTAGTTAGTAAATCACCAGTGATTACTCCTAAACCAATTAATAATCCATAATTAAGGTTTAACAGTAAGTAACCAGTTAATAAGCTAGTTAGTAGCATTGTAATCACCCCGCGCCACGTTTTATGAGAACCAAACACTCGCTTACCTTTGTACTCTTGATTAAAGTCAACTGGGTAATTAAGGCTTGGTAATAACTTAGCTGTTAATACTGGGCTAAAATTAGTGATTATTGTAGGAGTCATTTTAATAAAACCATTAACAAAAAAGTCAATTACCATGACCCAACCCTTTTATAATGAATGCTTAAAGGCAAGCTTCCACCAAGTGATATTGCAAGGGCGATCAAGTAAGTGTAAGGGTTTGTTAAAACCCACCATTGTGGTCTTAGTGGTTGATTTAATGGTTGAAGAAAGAAGCTTAAGATTAGTAAACCAATTATTATTAAAAAAAAGCAGATCAAACCGGTTAATGTTAAGTTTCCTTTAATCTTAGTGGTGTCAGCCCTGTAATACTCAATGATTAACCTGAAAGTTGAGTGAATAATGAAAAAGGCACTTGTTACTAAACCAAGTGATGGTTCAGTAATGGTTAATAATAATAGGATCCCAAATAGTATTAATAATAGTGAAGCATGCCATAATTGAGTTGGATATAACTTCTCTCCACGATGATAATTAAATCGATTAACTTTTGATAATGGGTTCTTATAGGTTACACCCCACCACTTCTTGGTTGGCCTGCCCCAACAACAACCATAAGTAAAACACCCAAACTTGCCAATACCCTCTGTTAAGGCGTTACCTAATAAGAAGAAGTCAAGTAATGCTAGGATAGGGTAATTAAAAAGAAAAGCAAATATTATTGTGCCAGTTAATCCCCCGATTAAGGCTCCATGATACATGAATCCTGGGTACTTTATTTTTTTAGGATCCCTGGTTTTAAACTTAAAACTTGCTAGGGCTGATAATGACCTGCTCCCAATAAAACCAAAAATTACTATGAAGATTGATTGAATTAACCAGTGCCAAGGGTTAGTGACATAATTAGCTTGGAATAATAACATTATGATAATGCTGAAGAAACCACCAATTGCTGAGAATAAACCTTCTGTTACAAAGATGTAATTGCCTGCTTTGAATAATATAACGTGATTGTTAAGTGAGTAAATCTTGTTTAATAATTTCTGACCTGCGTGACTCATGTAAACCACTTAAAAATGATTTATTTAAATAAACTTCGATGTTACGATAGATTAAAATAATGGACTTGGGTTTAAAAACTAAAATGTTTAATTTTAGGAGGAAAATAAAAATTGTTAAAGCCTTGCCAACACTTTTTTATAATAGGGTTAGAGGCACGCCAATATGGGCTCACTTCTTCCTAACAAGGAAGTGTAATCTTAATTGCAAGTATTGTTATGTGGTTGATAATAACAAAAGAGAGTTAAGCACTAAAGGGGTTAAGAGAGTAATTGATAAGCTTCACTCTATGGGGATTAGGTTAATTGCTTTTTGTGGTGGTGAACCAACAATAAGGAAGGATTTTCCTGAAATACTTGAGTATGCTAATAAGAAAGGAATAATTACTTACTTTACTACTAATGGTGTATTACTTAATAAAGAATACATTGATGAATTAGCTAGAACAGGTGTTGATATGATTGAATTATCTATTGATAGTATAATCCCTTTTGAAGTATCAAAAAAAGATTACTCGCGCAGTAAAGAAGTGCTTGATTTGTTATTAAAGGCTCGTGAAAAATATGGTTTTGGCTTGAAAACAAATCTTGTTATCACTAAAAAAAATCTTGATTCTGTAGTTGACACAATTAAATTAGTTAATGATTATGGTATACCAATGACTGTTGCCTTAATTGGTTATAACTTGTATAATAATAAACCTGAGGATGAGTCTTTATACTTCACTGATAAGAAGTCTAAGGCTAAGTTGATTAGGTTAATTGATGAGTTAATACAAATGAAGAATGAGGGTGCTAAACTTTTAAACCCGGTTGTTTATTATGAGAAAGCTAAGGATTTTGTTAATGGTGAAATTACTTGGGATTGTAAGGCAGGAAAGTATAATTTTGCTGTAGACTGTGATGGATCTGTTATTCTTTGTGCTTTTCTTAAGTCAATGAATAAGAACGTCTTATCAATTAATCGTGATTTTTTTAAGGATAATAAAGAGCGATTTGATAAAGTGATTAATGATTGTATTAAGAAGTGTTGTTCAAACTGCTTGATTAGTAGCAGTTACCTTGTTGAGCACCCTTTTAGCATATTGTTCAGTAAGTGAATTTATAGAAATAATTTTAAACTATTTTATGTTAGAACTCAAGATGAGAGTATTACTTATCACTCCTAAAGTTAACACTGCTTATAGTAAGATTGGTGATTATGAAGAGATTGGTTTAGGAATCCTTTACATTGCTTCTGCTTTGAAAAAAGCAGGCCATGAAGTAAGTGTCCAATTAGTTGATGAGGAAAGCGTATTTTCAGAATTGTCTGACTTTGGGCCAGATATTGTTGGAGTGTCATGCGTTACTGCAACATATAACGCTTCTATTAGGATTCTTGAGGCAGTTAAGTCATTTGATAAATCAATTGTTACTATTATTGGTGGTCATCACGTTACTTTTACGGTTAAGGAAACACTTGAAGAATCATGCATTGATTACTTAATTAGGGGTGAGGGTGAAGAAGTTATTCCAGAATTGCTTGATAATATTGAGGCTGGCAAACTTTTCAAGTTAGTTAGAGGTGTTTGTTTTAAGAAGAAAAATAAATTGTTTAACCAGAACTCTATTGCTTTAGTTAAAGATTTAGATTCTATTCCTTTTCCTGACCGGTCGTTTATAAAGGATCGTTCTAATACTTTCATTATTTGCAGTAGGGGTTGTCCTTTTAAATGCAATTTTTGTTCAATTTCTAATTTCTATAATGGTGCTTGGCGCAAGCGTAAAATATCTAGTGTTCTTGACGAGTTAGAGCAAGTTAAGGGAATCTATAATGGTAAGGTTAGAGTTGCTTTTAGAGATGACTCTTTTACTGTTGACACTAAATGGACTAAGGATTTATGTAAAGGAATGATAGATCGGGGTTTTAAGTTTAAATGGTGGTGTAATAGTAGGGTTGACTCCATTAATAAAGATGAAAAATTATTAAGCGTGATGCGTGACTCTGGTTGTAATGGAATTAGTCTTGGGTTGGAAAGTGGTGTCCAAGAGATTATTAACTCATATCATAAGGGTATTACTTTAGAGCAAGCTCGTAACGCTGCACTTAAGGCAAGAGAGCACTCAATTAAACAAATCTGGTATTTTATGATTGGTTCGGGTGATAAGTATGATAGGCCACGTTATATTAAGAAGAGTGTTAATTTTATGAAGGATTTCCCTTTTGACCTTGTTCAAATCTCGTTATTAACTCCTTATCCTGGAACTTGTTTATATGAGAAGCTTAAACAAGAAAACCGTATTATTAATACTAACTGGGATGATTATGATGGCATTCACTGTGTTTATAAGCCTGTAGGAATGTCTCCTAAAAAATTAGAAGCTGAGTTTGGGAATGCTTATAAGGAGTTGTATTTTAGTGGTGGCCTATTTAAAACCCTTAAAAGGCTTAATAACTTTAGAAGTACTTTAGTTAATTCAAAGAATTTTTTAAATTACTTAAAGTTATTCTTTAAAGTAGGTGTTTTAAAGAAGAGCGTTCATGATTTATGATTAAGATTAGGAGTAAATTGAGGAAGGGGGATGATAAGCGTTTATTAAGACTTGAAAAAGATTCTCCTATGAGGGGTGTGGTAACAATCTATTATGATCACTCGCCAAGTTATTTTAATTATTTTAAGTTGTTTGGCAAGTTAAAACCTTACTTCTTAGAGATTGATGGTGAACTTGCTGCTTTCACTAATGGTTCAGTTTTTAAATTAATTCATGAAGGTAAGCCTTTAGAAGTAATCATCTTCACTAATCTAAGAACAAACCCTAAATTTAAGGGTCAAGGTTTAGGCTCTAGGGTTGCAACTTTTGCTTTTAATGACTCAAAAAAAGACTACCCTGTTGTTGGTGGTTTTATTATGAAATCTAATGCTGCTGCAGTTAGATTATCTAAGAAGTACCCGTTCACTAAGTTTAAGTATAAAGGTTTAATACTTCATCAATTACTGCCTTTTAAGAATTATAAACTCTCAGGAGATTATGAGATTAGACAAGCAAAAAAGAAAGAGATTAAGAAATTATTAAGTTATTATTATAAGCATAATTACTTAATGTACCCTCAAAAGGTTTTCCGAAAACTACCTGGTTATGATGAAAATAATATTAAGGTAGCGGTTAAGGATGGTGAAGTAGTGGCTTGTCTAGGCTTATGGGATCAGGGTTCAGTTAAAAAGGTTATAGTAATTGATTACTCTTTAAAGATTAGTTTATTAAAATTCTTTCTAAGGTTTTTTAAGGGTTTGCCACGGATCCCTAAAAAAGGCAATAGTATCAGATTAGTTCATTTTAAGCATGCTGGTTTTAAACCTGGTCATGAACAAGCAATGAGTGATTTAATCGCTAATGCCCTTAATTATTGTAAAAAAAATGGTTATTTAATGGCTGTGACTGCAGCTTTCCCTGATGACCCTTTAAACGAACTTTATAATGAATTTCTTGGTCTTAGGACTAAAGTGCTTATGGGCTTGTATAGTGATAAAAAGATTAAGTTAGACAAGCCTTTATTTATTGATACTTCAATGTTATGACTGAGCACTAAAAACTTAAATACTAACTGACTAGTTATAATGCTAATATGTATGAACTCATTAAGGACTTAATGTATAGTTCTATCCCTGTTACTATTATTTTCTGCTTGCTTGGTTTTGCAATGCTTTTCATTGCTCTCAGGAATCATAAATCTAAGAAGCGGGCAGTATTATTTGATGAATTATTGCTTGCTGGCTTGCATATTCTTTTATTATTTTATTATCCTTTAATGTTCTCAAAATTTGATTTAGCTCCAAACCTATACTTTTTTAGTAATTTGTTTGTGATGTCAACTCTCTTCATAGTATCTTTTTTGATTCTTTTAGAAGCTTATAAAGTTCATAAGAATCCAAAACTTAAACGGGTAAAGAGTTATTCTTGTTTTAAGAAATTCTTTGCTGTTAATGAGAAAAATAATCGTTTTCGCAGGCGTTTAACCCATATGCTTCCAATCTTTGTAATTCTTCCAATATACATAATCTTTAAGCTTGCCTCACCTTGGCTTGCTACTTGGGATGCTTGGTGTTCTGGTTTTATTGTCTTCCTTGGCCTTAGTTTTATTGTATTCTTTTCAGTGGCTGATATTGTTCGAGTATTAAAGATTCACTTATTGCCTAAATGGGGTTGGGATCTTTTTGGCAAAGGCTTGAATAAAGAGGAAGTTGAGAATAATACTTTCACCACCACGTCTGCAATGGTTCTTGGTTTATCACCTTGGATATTAGCTGACTTTACTGTATTCTTTGTTGTGGCTTTAGTCACGTCCGTGTCTGATGCAATGGCTGCACTGGTCGGTTATCGTTTTGGTAAGCGCAACTTCCCAAAGAAGTCTAAGAAGACTGTTGAAGGGTATATTGCTGGATTTGTTATGACTTTTTGGATGGCTTTAACAACCTTCCTTGTTTTATCAACCATTAATCCATTAATGAGCATTAATATCGCTGCACTAGTTGCAATGTCTTTTTTCCTAATAGATTTCATTAACTTACCTATTGATGATAATAAGATTAACCCTCATGTTGTTGGTTTAGTAATGATCTTGGTTTTAACTATACTGTAATACAAAACATTATTAATGATTACTAAATTAGTTTTGAGAAATGACTAAAGTGCTTTTAACAAGTATTGTTAAACCAATTGGCCCAAGGTATGGTGATGGACCTAGTGTTTTATATGAGCCTCACTTTGCTCAAGTTACTAGAGCTCAGGGTTTTTTTAGTCCAAGAACAATGCAGTTTAATTATTCATTAAATTATATTGCTGAAAACCTTGTTACTCCAACAGTTGTTCTGCAATACCCTTCTAAAAAAGATTTAATTAAGGAATTAAGAAATGGTTATGATTTTATAGGCGTGTCTTTTGTGATGGCTACTTTTAGAAGTCTTAAAGAGACTGTGGCTTTAATCCGTAAGCATTCACCTAATAGTAAAATAATTCTTGGTGGTTACGGGACTATACTGCCTGATGAAGTGATTAAGCCTTATGGTGATTATATCTGCCGAGAAGAGGGTGTTAGTTTTATGAAACAATTACTTAAAGAAAAGCCAGTTAAGAAACTTAAACACCCCTTGCTTACTGGTTGGAGCAGGATTTTTTCAATACCTGTATCAACTTATGGGGTTATCTGCGCTGGGCTCGGATGCCCTAATGGTTGTGATTTTTGTTGCACATCTCACTTCTTTAACAGGAAGCACATTAAACTTCTTCCTACTGGTAAGGATATTGCTGACTTAATTAAAGAACATCTTAAAAGTGGCCGGAGCAGGACTTTTGTATTTTTTGATGAAGATTTCTTATTAAACAAGAAGCGGGCAATGGAATTGCGTGACGAGGTTATGAAATTAGATAAGACTATCTCTATTTCAGTGTTCTCTAGTTGCAAATCAATTAGTCAGTACACAATTCAGGAATTGCTTGAGATGGGTGTTGATAGTGTTTGGATTGGTTATGAAGCGCCTGGAGCTGGTTACAGTAAGTTAGAGGGTAAACCAATTGATGAATTAATTAAAGAATTAAGGCGTAACGGAATTGTTACTTTAACATCTTTTATTCTTGGTTATGATTATCACACTCCAGAAATTATTAAGAAGGAATTCCATAACTTAATGAGTTTAAAACCAACTTATGCTCAATTCTTATTATATGGTCCTGTGCCAGGCACTCCTTATTATAAGAGGATAAAAGATAAAGGTTTAATGAATCCTGAGTACGCTGACTTTGATAAGTATTGTAAAGTAGCTGATGGTTTTACTTGGATTACTAAGCATCCAGTAATGAAGGCAAAGGAGATAGAATTGTTACAACAATGGTGTTTTAAACAAGACTTTCAAGTACTTGGTCCTTCAATTTTCCGAAGCATTGAGACCTGGTTAAATGGTTATAAAAAATATAAGAATTCGACCAACCCTTATTTAAAGAAGAGGGCTGAGCGTTGGGCTCGTTCAATCAGGAAATCTTATCCTAACTTCTTGGTTGGTAAATTACTAGCCCCTAACTCAAGAGTTAAAAAGCAGGTTAAGCGTTTAGAACAAAAAGTTTACGGACTATTTGGCAAATCTTCATTTAAACAAAGAATTAAATCAGTTGCCTTAATAGGTGCTGCTTTATGGACTGCTTTTAAACTTCGGTTTAATTTATTCCAACACCCTAAGACTTTAAGAATTTCTTATCATGATGCGTGAACTTTAAATATAACTTTTAATTAAAAATTCTGATGGGCATACCCTTATCATATAAAACTAAGAATGCTGTTAGGGCTTTCAAGTCTTGGGGCGTGCCCTGGTTTAAAGGCAAGGTTTTTCATAAAGAGTTTAGACCTATTCTTTCATGCTTTTTTACTGAATGGAAGTGTAATATTGATTGTCATTATTGTTTCCAATCTAATAGTAAGAAGCCTGGTATGGATTTTAAAACTGCTAAGAAAGCAATTGACTGGCTTAAGACTACTGGTTGCAGGGTTTTTGGAATTGTTGGGGGCGAGCCATTAGTTAGGCCTGAGTTTGTTCGTAAAGTAACTGAGTATGGTTCTAAAAATGGGTTTTTTGTTTACTTAGCAACTAATGGTTACTTATTAACCCCTGAAGTGGTTGATGACCTTGGTAAGGCTGGGATCGCAGCTATTAATTTAGCCATAGATTGCGTTACGCCTAAAAAAGGATTGCCTAAGTGTTTCATGGCTGTTGAGAAGAACTTCAGGTACTTGGTTAAGCAACGATTCAAGTATGGTTATATTCCTTTCCTTAATGTTAATCTAACTAGTAAGAACTTGAAGGATGCTCGGTTACTGGCTGATATTGCTCATGCTAATCAATTAACTATTGACTTTCACGCTAATGAACCACCTATTCTTGGCGCGCCAAGCAACACTAATGCTGAGCGCGAGAATGAAATGTTTGTTAAGCCTGAACAGTATGAGGAGTTTGATGAATTAATTGACTGGCTTAAGGATAAAGTTAGGGCTGGTTACCCAATTGTTAATCATATTTCTCATCTTGAGCGAATGAAGGGTTATGTTAGGGGTGAGAACAGGCCTTGGGATTGCCCTGCTGGTACTTGTGGTATTTTTATTGGAGAGGATGGATCATTAGCTCCTTGTTTTGGATTGCAAGAGGATAAGAATGATTGGGGTAAGATTTGGGACCCTAAGTTTGATAAGAAGCGTTTAGATAAGATTAAGAGGCGCTGTAATAAGCATTGCCTTAGCACTACTTATTATTCACTTGGTTGCTATGATCAATCTACTCGCTCTGCTCTTAAATGGGTGTTAAAGCATTTTCGTAAGATTTAGTAACTTCCAGTACTTGCCTTTGAATAATAAGTCAATTAAGTCTTGTTGGGCTTTAAGTTTTTCATCAGTGTATGGAGGCCACCATAAGTCTTGTTTAACTCGGCCTTTATCAACGTGAACGTGTTGTGGCTGAATTAATTCTTTAAAGCCAAACTCTCCATGAGTTAAGCCTATGCCACTATTACCACTGCCACCCCAAGGAGTTTGTGGTAAACCATAAGTGTAGGTGTGATTATTTACTGCAACACTTCCATGTTTTAATAGACTGGCCATTCTTTCTCCTTTGTTTAAATCTTTGGTCCAGATTGAGGCAAACAAAGCAAAGTTTGAATTATTAGCAAGATTTATTGCTTGTTGCTCGCTTGAGAATTTTGTTATCGTGACTACGGGGCCAAAGATTTCATCAGTTACTTGCTTCGCGTTAGTAATGATTGTTGGCTCAAAATATAACCCTTTACTCTTACCACCTAATAATACTTTACCGTTTAATTTCTTAATGTACTGTTTTGTTTTATTTACTGCTCTTTCATTAATTAATTGGTTAACCTCTAGTTTTCTTGTCTGCTCAATAAATGATTTGATGAATTCATCAAGAATTCTTTCGTGAACATAGATTCTTTTAACTCCAGAGCAAACTTGTCCCGCGTTTAGGAAGCAAGCGTAAACTGCTCCTTTTACTGTTCTTGATAGGTCAGTGTCTTCCAGTATTATCATTGGGCTTTTACCGCTTAACTCCAGAGTCACTGGTGTTAATTGTTGAGCACTTAATTTTAGGATTTCTCTACCAACTTCAACGCTTCCAGTGAATATTAAGCGGTCAATGTTTGACTCAACTAGTGACTTGCCAACTTTACTGCCAGGCCCAGTTATTACTTGCACTAAGTTTTTTGGGAATACTTTTTTAAATAATTCTCCAATCATTAAGCCTGTTTTTGGGGTCATTGATGAAGGTTTTAATATTACACTATTGCCTGCAGCTATTGACATCACTGTTTGACTGAATGGTATGCCAAATGGGAAATTCCATGGAGAGATAATGCCTATAACGCCTAATGGTCTTGGTTTAATGTATGACTCCCGGCCCATGTACCATAAGGGTAAGCGCATGCCTTTGAATTGGATTTTGTATGGTTTAAGAAATTCTTTAATCATTATTGAACAATACTTAATTGACCCTAATCCTGCAATAACATCTGAGTTTAAAGCCTCTATTATTGGCTTGCCTGTTTCTTGTTTTATTATCTTTGTAATATCATTAGTCTTATCGCAGACAAGTGATTGTAATTCTTTTAACTTCTTTACTCGTTCCTTTATTGTCGTTTTAGCCCATTGCTCTTGAGCTTCACGAGCCTTGCTAATTATTAAATTCACTTATTAATTGATTCTGGCAGTATTTTTATTGTTTTAGTTTGCTTAAGTAAGTGCTGGGATCCTTATGGAATTTTTCAAACTCTAATAATCTCTTCCATACCTGTCTTGTAGTATAAGTAATGATTGCTTCATCAGAATATAATAATGTTATCACTTTTATTGTGCCACTATACAAAGAGATAGGGGATTGAACTGGAGTGCACATAAGTGTTTTAATCTTATTATTAACTGGTTTTGTATGAAGATATAAACCTAGATTAACTGATAACCCCTTTGTTGTGCAGATACTTAAGTCATCTTTTAATTTTAATAAAACATTATGTAAATCTCGTGGTTTAAAGTATTGGCCATTAAAGAATTCTGTCCAGTGTTCTATCACGCTTTTTGGTTGACGTCTCTTATCTAATAAGTGATTCAAGAACCTGAAGCCTGTTTTTAATGCTGAGTCAAGACTGTGTCCTTCATCATGTAAATCCTTAACAAGTTTAAGGATTATTCTAGGATAATCTGGTTTGTCAGTCATGAATGCTTGTTGAGCAAATTGATAAGTCATGTGAAGTTAATTTTAAATTACTGCATAAAAATGTTTCGGAAATCGTTAACCTATATAAATCTGCATCTGTTATTCTTTATTTAATGGTTTATAAGATTATTCTTGGTCGTAATGAGCGTGATCGTGAAAAGTACGGTGATCGCGGGGCAGTTATCCTTGGCAAGCAATACATTACTATGGGTAAGACTATTAGTTTAGCTAACCAAGTATTACTTGACGTTGCTAAACCTCACGTTTTATTAGTTTGTGGTAAGCGTGGTAGTGGTAAATCTTATACTCTTGGCGTTATCACTGAGGCTATGGCTGGCATGCCACCCGAGGTTGCTCGTAACCTGGCGGCGGTTATCTTTGACACCATGGGTATTTACTGGACTATGAAATTCCCTAATTATCGTGACGAGGAGTTAATGTCCTCTTGGGAGGGTGTTGAACCTAAGGGTTTTGAAGACACTGTTAAGGTTTACGTTCCTGAAGGGCTTTATGATTCTTTTAAGGCTAAGGGCTTGCCTGTTGACGCGCCTTTTAGTATTGCTTGCAGTGAGATTAGTAGTTTTGAGTGGGCTGGCTTGTTTGAAGTGTCACCTACAAGCTTGATTGGTATTGTTATTACTCGCGCTATCACTGCCTTACTTGAGAAAGGAGGGGTTTATGGTATTGATGAGATTATTTCTCAAATTAATGCTGATAAGAAAGCTGCTAAACAAGAAAAGGAAGCGGCTATTAACATGTTTGAGAATGTTAAATCATGGGGTTTATTCTCTAAGGAGGGCAGTAAGAGTAAGGATATAATCCACCGGGGCAAGACTAGTGTTCTTGACTTAAGTGGTTTTGCTCACTTAATGGGTGGTTTTAGCATCAGGGCTCTTGTTATTGGATTAATTAGTAAGCGTATTCTTGAGGAGCGTATTATCTCGCGTAAGCTTGAGGAGTTAATGCTTATTAAAAAGGGTTATCGTGAGTTTGAGGAGCGTGAATCACAGGAGGATATTATCCCTCAGGTCTGGTTGTTTATTGATGAAGCTCATGAATTCTTGCCTGAGAAAGGCTTAACCTTAGCTAGTAATGCTTTAATTCAAGTTATTAGGGAGGGTCGTCAGCCTGGGGTCTCGCTTGTACTGGCTACTCAGCAACCTGGTAAGATTCATAGTGACGTTATAACTCAAGCTGATATAGTGCTTAGTCATCGATTAACTGCTCGTATTGATATTAAAGCTTTAAACCAGGTTATGCAGACTTACTTAGCTGCTGATATTCAGAAGTACTTGGATACTCTTCCTAAGAAGCGTGGTACTGCTATTGTATTGGATGATAAATTGGAGCGTATGTATCCTTTGCAGATTAGGCCTCGAATGACTTGGCATGGCGGGGCTGAGCCTGAAGTAATCCCTCCGGAGAAGAAGAAAGTTGAGAATCCTAAGTGATTATGAGTTAAAAAAAGGTGATTTTAGGCCTAATAGTATTGCCCGTGCTAAGACGTTGCAAGTTGTTAAGGATTACGAGACTGCTAAGCATGTTGCTTTTAAGGTAGTTGACCCTGTGTCTGGAAGTAAGCACTTAGTGTTTTATAAAAGTGAGAAGAAACCACCTTTGGATTGGTCTTGTGATTGCGAGTGGTATATTACTCGTAACATGTATTGTGCTCACATCTTAGCTGTTCACTTATCAAATCAACCCGATAAGTGATTGCTGGTTTAAATCTATAGCTAATTGTCTCTTATCTGTTAAGTTAAAAACTGAGATTATCTTGGCTCCGCCAACCTTTATTGAGAATACTTCGTTTTTATGAGTGAACTCGCTTGGATGGTGATCATAATTATGTATCAGGAAGTCAGCCCTGAATATGTTGTTTGTGTAATTTAACCTATGTCTCTGGTTAAGTGGCAGGAAGTCTTTAGTGTCCATGTTAAAACTTGTGATATTAAATTTTCCAGGATAATTATCTAGTAAGTACTCGTGCGCTTCCTTAAATGATAAGCCCCAATAATCTAATGGGAAGTTTAGTTTTACTTGACTCATGTTGCTGCTGAATATTGGGTTGAAGTAAACGCACTGGTAAGGGTGTAATCTGATCATTGATACTAATGTGTTAGTGAAACTTGCTGATAAGATTATTAATAATGTGTAATTAATTATTTTCTTTAATGATGTTTTCTTGTTATTAATTTGTATTCTATACCTGCTTTTGTATTTAATTAATGCTTTAACCCCGAATAAACCTGTAATAATGAATGATGGATAAATGAAGTATAAGTGTCGCCAGCCATTATATAATACAGAGTTTAATAATATTACAATTATTACTGGACTTATTGCTAGGAAGGGGTGTATTAACTCATTGGTTTTTATTTTTCTTTTAATTGTATCTTTTGCTTTTACTAGTAAGCCAGTGATGAACATTAAAGTGTAAATTATTGGGGTGGTGATGAAGACCCAGACTGGTATGTAATGCCATGGTATTTTAGTGCCTTTGATGAATTCTCCAAAGTAATACACGGTTCCCTGCCAGTGAGGGAATTGGCTCATCTCTCTTATTGATTGAATAAAATAATGTAATGGTCCTTCCCATAGTGTTGGCCAGAAAGCTATTACAAAAATGATTAGTGTTATAACATAGATGAACGTGTTTAATAATGTTTTATTAAAATTAGTTCTTAGAACATAATTACTTATTCGAGTGTCTATTCTTACGTTTTTTGATTTTATTATTTTTGGAATAATGAATAATAATGTAGTGGAAGGTATTATTATGCCCACTATCCTGATATCTATTAGTATAGCGGTTATTAAGCCATGAATTATCGCGTTTTGATAGTCTGGTTTTTTTAAGAACTTGTTTAACGTGTACATTGAGATTATGAATGCTGACATGAACGCTAAGTCTTTATTATTGTAGAAAGCATTGGCAAATATCCTTGGGCTTAAAACTAGTATTATGCAACCAAGTAATCCTATACGCCAGTCCTTAAATAAGTCCTTAATTAATAGGTAAAAGAATATGACACTTACATAAAATAGTAGGAAAGTCATTAAGTGCCTCATGTAATAAATGGCTTCTGTATCTGTTAACCTTAAGACTTTTTCTATTATGATTAATGGCAATTCAAATGCTGGGCCATAAATCTTGTTTGTGTCATCCATTAAAGCCCTGTCTCCTTTGAAAATATAATTATAGTATCTTAAACCAATATCTCTTTGAACGCTTTCATCATATGATAAGCCATAATCATCATAGATTAATAAACCAGTAATCAGTAATGCAATAAAGAATAAAATAATTATTAATTTATGATCTAGTTTGATTGTTATTTCCACGTTGATTGTTAACTTTATTTATTCTTTTAAGTATAACTCTCTGGCCTTTAATCTTTTACAACTTAAGGTTAAACCAGTTATTATTGAAGTCAAGCTTAGTATTGTTAGTATTGTTCCAATAACTGGTTCTTTACTTGCCATGATTGAAGAGTATATAGAGAAGATTGTTCCAAAAAAAGTTATTCTTGGACCCAAACCATTCTGTGATTGCTTCCATGTATTATACAATTCTTTGAACTCTGCTGGTATTGGTTTCTGAACATATTGTTTTAAGAATTTAATATACTCTTCCCGATCACTATGTAATAATTCACCAATAATATTATTATATAATTCATCATTAATTGATATGTTGCCTAATGAATTAATAATAGTTCTCTCTAGTTTATTTAAGCAAACATTTGGTCCTTGAACATAAGGAGGTTTTAGTGTGTGAAGTAATTCACTTAAGTATTTCTCATCACTTAATTCTTTGATTAAATCACTAGGAAAAGGGTGAATACTTATTATTTCTGAAAACTCTTCAAGAGTTGTGTAATTAAACATTAATTAGGGAATTGTTAATCCACCTTTTTTAACTTTTCTAAAGAGATCTCTTTGACCATCTATTTCTAGACGTAAATTATTTAAACAGAGCCCAACACTCTATACTGTCATGCGACTATTGAGCATTATCATTATTATATGATGATTTTCATAAGTCCACTTCTATATAACTTATGGAACCAATAACTTTAACTGAGCTGCAAGAGGATTCATTAACTGAAAATGTAAGAATTGAATCTTCTCCTGAAAAAGTAATGGTTGGCTTGGTTTGCCCTTACCTTGGTGGCCGAGAGTATGCCCAACCACAGTACGATCAAGTGATAGGTGTCCTTAAGTGGTTCATTAATGAAAAGGGTTTTGATCTGGACTTGCTTGCTAAAGGTTTTAATCCCCAAAGAGTTAATGGTTTAACATTGAAAGTTGAAAGTGAGTTATCTGAGGTTATTGCCACAATAACATATCACAACCCAAATGATTTTGATATGAATACTTTTAAAAAACTTAGTAGAGTTGATTATGATTAATGGCTTATGATTTCAAGAAAGTAGAGGAGAATGTTTTAAAGTTCTGGGCTAAGAATAAGATTCACGAGCGGTTAAAGAAGAAGCGAGCTAAAGGTAAGCGTTTCTTTCACCTTGATGGCCCGCCTTACGCTACTGGTGACCCACACCCAGGCACTGCTATTAACCGCGGGCTTAAGGATCTTGTCCGCAGGTATAAGTGGATGAGTGGCCTTAACGTTTGGGATCAACCTGGGTTTGACATGCACGGCTTGCCTATTGAGTCCATGGTTGAGAAAAAGCTTGGCTTAAAGAATAAAAAAGAGATTATTGATTATGGTGTTGACAAGTTTGTAAAAGAATGTAAGAATTATGCTTTCCAATACCTTGACGTGATGGGCAAAGTATTCTCAAGATTAGGTGAATGGGCTGATTGGGATAACCCTTACGAGACCACTAATAATAATTACATTGAAGGTGCTTGGTATGCTCTTAAAAAAGCTTGGGATCGCAAAGCCTTATACAAGGGTTCTCGCGTGCTCACATGGTGCCCTCACTGCGGCACTGCCTTAGCTTCTAATTATGAAATTGATCATAAAAACATTAAGGAACCATCTATTTACGTTAAATTCAAGCTCAAAGATGAACCAAGCACTTACTTAGTGATCTGGACTACTACTCCATGGACTCTGTCAAGTAACATGGCTGTAATGGTTAACCCTGACATCACTTACGCTTATGTTAAAACTGAAGGTGAGACTTGGGTTATTGCTAAAGAGTTAGTTGATAAAGTGATGAAACTAGCAGACCGTGATTATAAAGTTACTAAGACTGTTAAGGGTAAAGAGTTAAAAGGCTTAAAATATGTTCACCCTTTTCTTGAGGAAGTGCCTTACCATCAAGACCATGATTCCTTTGTCGTGCTAAGTAAAGAATACGTAGACCTTGGGGCTGGTACTGGTTTAGTTCATTGCGCTCCTGGTTGCGGGCCTGAGGATCAAGAGGTTGGTAATGCTAATGATATTCCTTCATTTAACCCAATTGATGAGAATTGCTTTTTCACTAAAGAAGGTGGTAAGCTCGAAGGTTTGCGAGCAAAGACTGATGACCATAAGTTTACTGAAATACTGAAAGATAAGGGTTTAATTGTTGCTGAAGAACGGGTTGAGCACGAGTACCCTCATTGTGAGCGTTGTAAAAGTCCAGTTGTTTTCAGGAACACTGAACAATGGTTTATTAAAGTCACTAAGTATCGTGACAAGATGATTAGTGAGAATAAGAAAGTTAATTGGGTTCCTAAATGGGCTGGGGCTAACCAATTCCATAATTGGTTAAAGAGTATTCGTGACTGGTGTATCACGCGACAACGTTTCTGGGGCATCCCATTACCTGTCTGGTCTTGCAATAAGTGTGATGATACTATAGTTATTGGCAGCATGGCTGAGTTAAAAAAGCATACTGGTAAGATGCCTAAAGACCTTCATAAACCTTACATTGATAAGTTTAAGTGGAAATGCAAGTGTGGCGGAATGTATGTTCGAAACCCTGACGTGATTGACGTGTGGATTGACTCTGCTTGCGCTCCTTTTGCCAGCCTTCCAAAACCTCGAGATAAGTGGATTAAAGAGCTCGGCAAGATTGACTTCATCACTGAGTCTAAGGATCAGATTCGTGGATGGTTTTACTCACTAATGGGTATAGGCGTTGTCTCTTTTGGTGAATGCCCTTATACTAACATTTTCATGCATGGTTATATTTGTGATGAGAAAGGCGCTGCTTTAAGCAAGCGTAAAGGTAATTACATGAGCATGCCTGAGATTTTTGACAAGATTGGAGCTGACGTTTTCCGTACGTCATTAATGCTTAACTTAACTCCAGGCGTTGACTCAAAATTCATTCTGGACGAGGTTAAGAACACTTATAAAGCGTTGAATGTTGTGTGGAGCACTCATGACTTCTTACTTCGTAACTTAAAGTATTATAAAGTTAAGCCAGGCAAGCCAATACCAAAAACAATCGAGGATAAATGGCTCTTTTCACGTCTTAACTCATTAATCAAGAAGTGTGATGAATTAATGACTAATTATCACTTGGAAGCTTATGCTCCTAGCGTTATTAACTTCCTGGTTGAAGACTTAAGTAGGTTTTATATTAAAATCATTAGGAATCGCTTAAGTGATGACCCTCAGATAGTGATTAACTTAATCTATCATGCTTACATTAACGCTCTTAAATTATTAGGTCCTGTAGCTCCTTTCATGACTGAGCAGGTTTACCAGAATTTGAATGGGCCTAAGGAGAGTTTATTCTTGGATGACTTGCCTGTGGTTGATAAGTCATTAATTAACCCTAAGCTTGAGAAGGAGATGGCTCTTGTTCAAGACTTGATTACTGCCACGCTGGCTGCTCGTGAAAAAGCAGGTCTTAGTATTAGATGGCCTTTACCTAAAGTGATGTCTCTAAGATCATTACCTAAAGTTATGGAAGAATTATTTTTAAATTATGTTAATGCTAAAGAGTTAGAGCCTATTAAGTCAGTGCCTAAAGGCGTGAAATTAAATTTCAAACCTGATTTTGATAGTATTAAGGATGGTTTTGATGATAAATTAGCTGGTAAGATCATTCCTAAATTAATGACTCTTAGTAAGGAATCAATCAGTAAGTCCTTGAGTGATAAAGGTATGCTTGTATTAATGATTGATGGCACTGAAACAGTGCTTACTGAGAATAACTTCATTCGCTCTGAAACTTTACCTAAGGGTTTAGCTGGTCACGCTGGTGTTTACGTTGTTACTGAACTCACTGACGAGCTCTTAGCTGAGGGTTATGCTCGCGAGCTAGTGCGTCGAATCCAGCAAGCTCGTAAAAAACTTGGATTAAAAAAGAGTGCGCGAATTAATACTAGTCTTAAAATGCCTGGCAAACTCGAGAAGTTAGTTAAGCCTCATTTAAAGATGATTAAGGAAGTTACTGGTTCTAAAACCCTTGACTTGAAGCCTAAAGGCAAATATGATGTTAGTGAGAAGTATAAGATTAAGGATTTTGAAGTAGTGGTTAATGTTAAGCGTTAAAACACCCTTTTTTTTAGAAAACCTTAAAAGCCTGCTAATTTATTTAGGGTTTCATGTTAGCCAGAGAATTCATTGTTTACGAGCCTTCAAATACTGACTTATCTGGAGGTAAGTTTGGGGTGCTTGACCAATCTAATTGTCCGACACATGAATTAATTCCTCGCAAGGTTTTCCGATTCCCTTATAATGGTTTTGGAGGGCATTTAGCTGGCCAATTAACTTATGTGAATAAGATTAGGGCTATGAGGCCTAATGCTGGTAATGTTCACCAATTCCTTAGCTTAATAGAGAGTCGTGACTCAACAAATGTTTTTGAAGCAATTGCTAAAGGTTTTAGTCCTGAGATACTTATTGCTAAAGGCGAGGTTGTTGAAACTGAGAACTTAACTACTATTGAGCCTTCTTACCAATCACTTGAGGATGTTTTAGCTGCCACAGTGATTAACCCTTTTCCAGGAGGATTTAGGTGTTGTGATGAGAGTGTTCAGAAATTAATGGATGAACACTCATTAATTAACCCTGATAGTTACAATCATATGATCTCATTAATCTCTTTTGTAACCAGATTCCCTGACTTAAATAAGGGTTTCCAACAATTAGCTTACACCCCAGTTAGTCATGTTAGTGCTTTATTATCAACTATGAAGGAATCCATTAAAGAGAGTGTTAAACAATTAAAATCTTGGGGTATTAAGTACATTAACGTTATGCCTGTCATGAACCTTGGAGGTTATGCTGGGGCAACTCAAGATGGATTACACTGCCATGTTCATATGGATTTAACTGAGACTGGTCATGACGTTAAATATGATGGTTTTTTAAGAAGCGCTCAAGATTTTGACCAATCAATAACTGATGAATTAAGGGTTTGTCAAAATAATGCTTGGAGTTTATATGTTGTTAATGCTCCGGAAAGGAATTACCAGTTAACTATTAGACCACTCTCAAATGCTCAACAATTTCAAGATTTAACTAAGAGTGAATTAAATGGTCTGGCTAGAATGCTTAAATTAACTGACCTAGCTTTATGCGAGGCTGGCATTGCCAAACACCGAAACATTGCTTTCAGGCCTTTATATGAGGGTTATGATTGTGAAAATTTTAAATTCTTTGTTGACATTTTTCCCTTTGAACTAGTTGGTGGCTTAGAAATCGCTGGCAACATGCGCATCGCTAAAGTCAACCCTTATGATGCTGTTGAAGAATTAAGAAGCATAATTAACGAATTCACTTGCACAGGCTACGAATACATGGATTACGAGTACTAACAAAAAACAGTTTTAATAAACCAACTTAACCATTAAGCAAAACCTTTAAAAGAGGAAGTTATTTTCTTTTGTTGATATGAAGCGTATAGTTAGGATCCGTAAGGTTGACTTGCCTGGTGAACGCAAGGTTCGGATCGCTCTTTGTAAAATTAAAGGTGTTGATTTCATGATGAGCAACGCTATTCTTAATGTTTTAAACATTGATGGTGATTCATTGATTGGTGAATTACCTGATACTGATATTGATCGCTTAAAAGGGGTTATTGAGAACCCTACAACTCTAGATATTCCAAAATGGTTATTAAATCGTCGTAAGGATGCTGGTACTGGTGAGGATAAACACTTAACTGGTATGGATATTCCTTTAGCAGTTCGTGAAGATATTAAAGGCTTGCAAGAGACTAAAGCTCGTCGTGGTTTCAGGCACGGCGCGAAACTTAAGGTTAGGGGTCAGCGAACCAAAGCTCATCCTCGTCGTGGTAAAACTGTCGGGGTTATCACTAAGAAGAAGGCTGCTAAGATGCAGAAAAAACCAGAAGGTAAGAAGGAGACATCTAAGAAGCCTGCAGCTAAGGGTAAAGCTAAACCTGCAGCTAAGGGGGGTAAGAAATGAGGAAGTTGAAGCGTAAGTTTAGTAAGCCTCGTAAGCCTTGGGAAAAACAACGAATCCTTGATGAGAAAGTATTGGTTAAAGAATACGCTTACGCTAATAAACGTGAAATCTGGAAGATGAAGTCACGCATTAAAGAGTATAGGGATTTTGCTAAAAGGTTAGTATCTATTAGGACTGCTCAAGAGGTTAAGGAGAAGGATGAATTCCTTAAAGGCTTGTATCGCAAAGGACTTGTTAAAGAAGGTGCTGCAGTTGAGGATGCTTTGGCTTTAACTGTTAGGGATATTAGTGAGCGTCGATTACAAACCCAAGTCTTTCGTAAGGGTTTAGCTAAGACTCCTAAACAAGCTCGTCAATTCATTGTTCATGGTCACGTGTTTGTTGGTGATAAGAAAGTTACTGCGCCTTCAAGAATTGTTAATCGTGATGAAGAAGCATTAATAAAGGTTGTTGGTGTTAAAGTTGGAGGTAAGAATAAATGAAAGGTGATAAGTTTAGGTGGGGTTTAGCGCATATATTCTCAAGTTATAATAATACTATTGTTCACATTACTGATTTATCTGGAGCTGAGACTATTAGTTTAACTAGTGGTGGTCAGGTTGTTAAAGCTGATCGTTTACAATCAAGTCCTAACGCTGCTATGATGGCTGCTAAGAAAGCGGCTGCTGAAGCTTTGAACGCTGGTGTTAACGGGGTTCATATTAGGGTTAGAGCGCCTGGTGGTAATAAGAATCGTTATCAAGGGCCTGGGGCTCAAGCAGCTATTCGTGCTTTAACTAGGGCTGGCTTACGTATTGGTTTAATTGAAGACGTGACCCCTATTCCTGAGGATGGAACTAAGAAGAAAGGTGGTCGGAGGGGTCGAAGAGTATGAGTGTTAAAATTCTTAAGACAAGTGATAAGAAGGTTCTTAAATTTGTGTTAACCGGTTCTAGTCCTGAATTTGCTAACGCTGTTCGCCGAGCCTTAATTAGTGAAGTGCCTGTTATGGCTATTTCTAGGGTTAGTTACTCTAAAAATAATAGTGCTTTGTATAATGAAGTGTTAGGTCTTCGTTTAGGCTTAACTCCTTTAACTAGTGATGCTAAAACTTATGTGTTGCCAAGTGAGTGTTCTTGTAAAGGTAAGGGTTGTGCTAAGTGTACTGTAAATTTCACTCTTGAGGTTACTGGTCCGGGCATGGTTTACGCTCGTGACTTAAAATCATCTGACTCTAAAGTTAAACCTGTTTACCCTGATACCCCTTTAGTTAAGCTTTTTGAAGGACAATCTGTTAAGCTTGAAGCCACAGCAGTTCTTGGTTTTGGTTTTAATCACGCTCGCTTTAATGCTTGTATGGCTTCTTATCAGTATTATCCTAAGATTACGACTGGTGGTTCTAAGTGTAAGGCAGCTGTTGAAGTTTGCCCTCGAGGGGTTCTTGCTTGGAAGGGTGGTAAAGTTGAGGTTAAGGATCTTGAAGCTTGTAACTTATGCCTTGCTTGTGTTGACGCTTGTAAGGATGGTAAACTAGTTGTTGAAGGTAAAGATGATAAGTTCATCTTCACTGTTGAGTCATGGGGTCAGTATGATCCAAAAGACTTAGTTAAGTTAGCTGTTGATGAATTACTTAAGCGGACTAGTGAATTATCTGATCTAGTTAAGAAGTAATAAATTTACTTAATAATCATTATTTAATATTTGATTCCAAGTGTTATATGTGGCAGTTAGTATTGAGATCATATCTTCTCTTCCTTGTTCAACGCACTCATTAATGATTAATTCCTTAATTAGTTGGTAAGCTGGTAAGCCTAAGGCTTTGATTGCTTGTTCTTCTAACTCTTGGTTCTGTTCAATTAATAAACTATTGAATTCGTAGACAATGTTCTCTATTTCTTTTTCTGTTGGGTTGCCTGTTGCAGTTAATTTTAACTCTAAACTCTTAATCTTCTTTGGGCCGAAACGCTTGCTTAACTCATCTTTTAATAAAATGTATTCTTGCTCAATGTTTAAGTCAACTACCATTAAGGGTAGGATTTGTGCGGCTTATTTAAATACTTTTCCTCGCCTTTGGCTCTTAGAATGAATTGTTTAATTCATGAAAAAAGCTTTAATTTAATCTTAGTTTAGGCGAGTCCTTGAAACATTTGGGTGCTACTACCCCTTTGCCCCTGACCTCGAAATTTTTAGCAATTTCTTGAACAACTTTATAATACTCATCTTGGTCTTTGACTTTAATCTTGATTAAGTAATCATAATCTCCAGTAATGAAGTAGACTTCTTGCACAGCATTAATAGATAAAAGGTCAGGGATGGGCTTATTAAAGTCCACCCCTTCCCCCAAACGTGCCTGACCCATGATAAAAGCAGTAAAGCCCTTACCAACCTTAACCGGGTCCACTAAGACAGTGCACCCAGTGATCACTTTCTGTTCAGAGAGCTTGTTCAACCTAAACTGTACAGTAGAGGTGGGGAGGTTTAATTTATGCGCAATACGCGTAATGCGTGGAACGCATAAATCCTCTTCCTGTATCACATTCAAAATCTGCTTATCAATAGGCTTCAATTTCATATGATATACGTAGTAATATCTTTAATATTATATACTTTACGAAAAAAGAATGTTTTTGTTGTGTTTTATTGAAGGAAATACTATTATTTATTTTCAATATTGAAAATAAATAATTATTTTTTATTTCAAAAAAAAATAATATGTAGGGGACGGGACTTGAACCCGCGAAGGCACTAAGCCACAAGGATCTGAACCTTGCCCCTTTGACCGCTCGGGAACCCCTACAGATAAGTAATTTTTAAACAAGCTAG
>Ga0180433_10001359_pt1 | contig 40928 bp, 63 predicted proteins | sample SS_ome_8_FD_132980 | JGI IMG/M metagenome (GOLD analysis project Ga0180433, IMG submission 132980) | Hypersaline lake sediment archaeal communities from the Salton Sea, California, USA - SS_1_D_1 metaG | ecosystem: Environmental > Aquatic > Non-marine Saline and Alkaline > Hypersaline >... | reverse complement strand
GAATCAAACTCTGATAGATTCATTATGCCACCACACGCTGTTTATTTCAATAGTTTATTAAGCTGTTTGAAAAAGATAGGGGTTGAAAAAGATGATGTTATTTTATTAGCAACTGAAGGGAAGAGTTGGAGAAAATCTATTGCTGGATATTATAAGGCTCAAAGAGCAGACGATAGAGAAAAACATAAGTTAATCGATTGGGATAAACAATTTAATTATTTAAATAAAGTAAACGAAGCATTAAATGAAGCAACCAATTGGCATTTAATTAGAGAATGGAATTCAGAAGCCGATGATGTTTTGGCTGTAGCGTGTAGATTTTACAAAGATAAAGAAGTTATTCTTGTAACAGGTGATTGTTTAAGTGGATTAACAAAAATTAAAATGGCTGATGGGAGTTCTAAATTATTAAGAAACATAAAAGAAGGTGATAAAGTTATATCTTATGATGAAAAAAATAAAAAATTTGTTAAAGGAAATGTTATAAAAAAACACAAAAAAACACACAATAAAGAATATCATATTTATTATGAAAATATAAAAACACCAATTCGTTCATCTTCTAACCATAAATTTTTAACAACAGATGGATGGAAAAAAGCTTGTGAATTAAAAAAAGGCAATACATTATATCATTTAAATAAAAACATATTTCCATATAATAATTTACAAAACAATTATAAAATTGGTTATATATTAGGCTTAGCTGTTGGCGATGGTCACATTGATTATAAACATAGTTGTATTTCTTATGAGATATGTGATATAGAGCCATTAAAAAGAATTCAAAAATATGTAAAAGAACTATTTAATTATAATATAATTATAAAAAAATCAAAAACAACAACTAGTGAAAAACAAGCATATAGAGTTAGATTATACTTAAATTATAATTTTGATTATTTAATGAAATATAAAGATAAGAAATCAGATAATTTTAAAAAGGGATATTGCGCTGGTTTTTTTGATGCAGAAGGTAGTAAAAGTGAATCAAAATTAGGGATTCAATTATCATTTTATCAAAATGGTTATAAAACATTAGAAGAATTAAAACAATATTTTAAAAAACTAGATATAAAAACGACAAATATTTTTAAATCATCAAATAAATGTAACAAATTCTGTATTAACAACGTAGAAAGTTTAAAATTTTTCCAAATATGTAAACCAGCAATTAAAAGAAAATATCCTAATTGGAAAAATCATTATGGTTTTTTACAAAACGGAAAAAAAATAAAAAAGATAAAAATAATAAATCAAAAAAATAAAAGACCTTTTTTTCATTATGATTTATCTATATTTAAATATCATAATTATGTTATTGAAGGAAATATAATTGTTCATAATTGTGATTTAAAACAATTATGCTATTATGATAATGTTAGATATTTCAATGTTAATAAAAAATGCAAGGGCAGTAAAGGCTTGTATGAGAGAGTAGATAAACCTCTTAAAATTATTGCTGATAAAGTAAGACTTGGTGATATTTCTGATAATATTATAGTTGATAAATTAAATGATACTGAAAATGATGCATGGTTAAGACATAAAATAATTAATCTTTTAGAATTACCCGAAGAAATTGAAAAAGCGATAACTGATATTTTAGCAAATCTTTCTGAAAAAGAATTAGATTTAGATAAACTTCCAAAATTTAAAAATGTTAAAGAAAAGTTTTTAAAAATTTATGATAAAGAAAAAATTATAACTCCAGAATATTGTTATCAATTGTTAGAAAAAAGAGAAGCTAAAAAGAAAAAGAAAGCATCTGAGAAAGCTAAATTAAAAAGAGAACAAAAGAAAAAGGAGAAAAAATGACGGACACAAAATATCAAATGAATGATGTCGTGTTTTTTGTTCATGGGCAAAAAGTTATTAAAGGAATTATCGATGAAATAATTGTTCATCACACACAACTCAAAAAAATTATTAAATATATTATTAGACCATATGGTATTAGTGATTATGTTACTATTGACGCTAATAAAATTTATGACGATATTGAAAAAGCAAAACGAGTTGTGATTGAAGATTTACGACGAACATATACTAAAGAAAATCTTACAAAAAATTTCGAAGATGCTAAACGAGAAATGAAACGTAAGTATAAGAAAAATTTGAAAGAATTTGATAAATATTTAAAAGAAGCGATTGAATTTGTTGAACGCATTACAGAAGAAAATTATAATAAATTAGAAAAAGAATATCAAAATCAATTAAAGGAGAAAGATAATGCCTAAAAAGAAAAATGAAACAAAAGAAGTTGCTTATTTTATTGCTAGTAAGGCAATGATTAAATTTGTTGGAGATGAAGACCCAATAGCAATAGCTGATAATGTTATGGATGTTAGTGATTTTGATAAATATCCTATTTTAAAAGGAGATACTGTTGAAGTTGGTGTTAAAGATGATGAGGTAACTTTTTTAAGAAAAGTTAAAGGTGCATCAAAAAAGAAAAAAGAAGAAAAATCAGAGTCTACTTCTTCTGATGAAATTAGTAAAACTATAACAAAAGAAGTTTATTGTGTTAGTAAATATGGGTTAAAATTTGTTGGTGATAAACAATGGACAAATTTTTCTGATGAACTTCAGAAAAAAGATTTGAAATCTATGGGTGTTGTAGCTAAAAACACAATTACTGTTAGCTTAAATGAAGATGAAAAGATTGTAAAAGTTGGAACTGTCGAAAAGAAGAACGAAGGAACTTCATCGACATCTAAGAAAACTTCATATAGAGATGAAGAATCTACTGATAAAAGAACAGCATCCATGAACGCTAAAGATGTTGTTGTGGCTTTATTAAATAACGGAACGCTTGAAAAGAATAATATTAAATCGTGTATTAAAGACCTAACTGAAACTTTTTATAGTGTAACAAAAAATCTTTAAGGATATATTATGAAAGAAAAAAAACTAACTCTGAATGACTATGAATTATTTCATGATAAAAATCTGTATGTTCCAAGTAGAACTATTTATTTTGGCGGTCAACACGAAGACGATGGAGATGTCGTAAACGATAGAACAGTCGCACAATTAATAAAAAATCTTCATATTCTTGAACACGGAGAAATTGCTCCTATTTCTATTTTATTAAATACTGTGGGCGGTTCTTGGGAAGATGGAATTGCCGTTTATGATGTTATTAAATCATTAAAATCTTCTGTGAATATAATTGGAATTGGAAAAGTATATTCTATGGGAAGCGTTATTATGCAAGCAGGGGATTTTCGATTATTAACGGAAAATACATACATGATGATTCATGATGGAAGCGAAGGATATGAAGGCGACCCAAAAATGATTGAAAGATGGATGGAAGTATCTAAAGCAGTTAGAATGAAAATGTACGATATTTTTTGGCAAAGAATGAAACAAAAAAGGAAGAAGTTGAGGTTAAGAGATATAGAACAAATGTGTGCTATTGATACTCTATACAACGCAGAAGAAGCAGTTAAATATGGACTAGCCGATAAAATAATTAAAGGAATAAAATAATGCAATCACATCAATTGAAATTTATTAGACAAACTATTGTGTTATATGATGGTGAATACACAAAAATTGATATTTATAAATGTCAAAAGTGCAACAAAATCTGTATTATTAACGCTAAAACAGATGGTAAAATTTCTTTAAATAATGAACTAGGAGAAGAAATTTGATTGGCGATAGATTACTAATTACAAATAAATCTGTATATAATGCGAAACAAATAGTAAACAATTTAAAAGATGAAAAAATAATTTTAATATATGGTGGCTCAGGCACTCAAAAATCTGAGACAGCAGATTGTTTACAAGAAATTTTATTTCGTAAAAATAAACAAAGCATTGTTTTATCTTTAGATGATTTTTATCACACTTTGCCCTCTCTTAGAAATTTAAATCGAAAAAAATTAGGAATTGATTCTGTTGGAACAGGAGAAATTGATTGGGAAGAATTAAAAAGAATATGTGATGATTTCACCAATAAAAAACCCATTCGTTTTAATAGAGTGCATAAATATGCTGATTTAGTAGAACATATTACTTTAGACACAGAAGATGTGGATTATTTAATTATTGAAGGACTATTTTCAGGATATTTAAAAAAAGATAACTATGGAGATATTGCTATTTATTTAGAAGGCAATCCAAAAGACACTTTAGAATTTAGAAAAAAACGAGCTAAAGAAAATGAAAATGATAATTTTAGAAAACAAATAGTTCAACGTGAATATAATATTGTTTATCAATTACAACGATACGCTGATTTAATTTTAACATTTGAGGAGAAAAAATGAAAATAATTCTTATAGATAAAGCAAATCAGAAAGAAATTAAAGAACAGGTTAATTGTGATATGCAATATGATGGAATTAATAAGGGCGAACTCATAGCTGAAACTTTAAAAGAAGTATTTGATTTTGAACAAGTAGAAACATTGGAGATAAGATGAAAATTGTGTATTTTAACAAAGGAAAATATGAACTTACAAAATAAAAAGGAGAATTTTGATAGTCAAAGAAAATCAAAAGCCTCTTATGCTTGGTTTTCTTCTGACTATCATTAGTTATTTTTTTCATAAAAATATAATTCGTTATTGCAATAGACCATTCGAAGATGTTATTGAAATGAATAATGATATTATTCGTAAGCACAATGAAAGAGTTAAAGAAAATGACGTTGTATATTTTCTTGGAGATTTTGGATTTTTTGCAAGCAGAAATAGAGCGTTTAGGGGAGAAGGTCAACCCTATAATCCAAACGATTTATTCGAACAATTAAATGCCAAGTTTATTTGTTTAAAAGGAAATCATGATAAATCTTCTAATAAATTTAAACCAAAAACCGAAACTATTATTCTATATCAGAACGGATTACGAATTCAATTAATTCATGACCCATTATATGCTAAAATAGATTATGATTTAATTTTGTGTGGTCATGTTCATAATGCTTGGAAAGTTAAAGAATTACATTATTGTGGACAAATAAGATTAATTATTAATGTTGGAGTTGATGTTTGGAATTTTTATCCAGTAAGATTAGATGAAATATTAGAGATTTATTATAAATGGAAAAAAGAACGAGAATCTATAAAAAGATGGGAACAATCTAAAATTATAAAAGAATTAAATAAAGGAACATTAAATGAGAAATCCTAAACGTATAAAGAAAATATTAAAAGAAATTGAAAAAGTTTGGGAAAAATATCCTTATTTAAGACTCGGACAGTTAATAATGAACTGTGCTAGAGTTGAAGGGATTTTTTATTATATTGAAGATGAAAAACTTATAGAAATTTTAAAGGAGTATTATGCAAAATAAAAATCAGATAAAAAGTTATATATTAGATTATCTTCAAAAAGTTGTTCCCAATTTTCAAAAGAAAGCCAAGATGTTCACTTGTCCACAATGTGGAAAAGTAAGTGCCAATATTTTTCCGCCTCATTCACATAAAGTTTTTTGTTATTCTCCAGATTGTCAAAGTATAGGTGATATTTTTAAGATTTGTCGAAAATTAGAATTTGATAATAATAAAGATATACCAAATGAAGATATCGCTAAACATTTGATTGAAATGTTTGATATTAAAACTGATACTCATATCAACAAACTTCTTGAACAATATGCTTCTTGGGGATGGGATTTAGTTCCTATTGCGAATGATAAAAAAATTCCTATTGAAAAAAATTGGACACAAAAACATCATAAAGACATTAGAGAATGGCAAAAGTGGTTAAATAATAAATCTGGATTAGGTGTTAAAACAGGAGCTATCTCAAATACTATTGGTATAGATGTAGATTTAATTACAAAAGAAGAATCTGAAATTTGGCAAAAAGGAACTGCAACAAAGAAAATTGAAGAAATACAGAAAAAGAAAGAAGAAGGATTAGAAAAATTAAAATCACTTAATATTTTTAATGATACAGTCATGCAAGATTCAGGTTGGAAGGGTGTTCATTTTTTCTATCAATATGAAGAAGATATTCCTAAATGCTCATTTGATTATGAAGGATTACATTTTGATGTTGAAAATGATGGCGGATATATTTTGATTGAACCTTCAACTTTTGCAGGAAAAACACGTAAAATAACTGGTGATACATTAACAAAAATGTCTCCAGAATTAAAAGAAAAAATTCTTTCTCATACAAATGTATCATCTAACGAACAATCTCAAGAAATAGATTCTGATGAAAATAGCATCATTAAAGGATTAGATGGTCGTTGTAATTCTACCTTTGTTAAAGTTGGCGGAATATTTAGAAAGTTTATGAATGTTCGTCAAACAGAACAATCACTTAATGTTATTAATAAATATATGCTTGACGACCCAATGGATAGTAAATCGATGCGAGCAATGTGTCAACAGATTGAAAAATATCATAAAGCCGATGTTGATACTATTAGTCAAGAAATAATGAATCATATGAAAATTGTAAAAGATGCTCATGTTCGTGATTTAAGAGAATGTTTAGGATATGATAGAAAAGATTTAGAGCAAGCTGTTAGATTTTTATGTGACCATAAAAAATTACATAAAATAAAAAAGGATTTGTATAGATTAGTTGAAGACATCGAATGGCAAGAAGATTTTTTAAGTCTTGTTAAACCATTGAATTTTGAAATTCCATATTTTGAAAAATATGCGTGTTTTAATCAAGGCTCAATGATTGTAATTGGTGCGAAATCGGGAGTTGGGAAAACACATATTAACATGAACATAATGAAACAATTGATTGATGCAGGTCATTATCCTTATCTTTTATCTACAGAAGGTGGCGGTGGTTTTGCTAAGATTGCACAAACTATTGGGTTAAAAGAGGGAGATTTTGCTTATAAAGTTATGAAAGACCCATCAGTTGCCGTTTTAAAACCAAATGCAGTTACTATTATTGACTGGTTAAAAGCTCCTGATGGCGAATATGCTAAAACAGATGTGATGTATGAAAAAATTAACGAACAATTAATTGAAAAAGGCGGATTGTGTATAATTTTTGCTCAATTGAAAAAAGAAAGTGGCGGATTTTATGCTGAAAACATGGTTGAATTTTATGCATCATTGGTTGCTAAATTTTTATATCCAACAGTAAATGGTGTAACCGATAATTTAAAACCATATTTTCATACAACAAAAATTAGAGATTCTAAGATTGGAAAACAGTATGTTGATATTTCTTTAACATTTAATCCAGACACAAAAATTTTGGAGATGCGTAAATGAAAATTAAAATTTCAGACTTAGAAAATAAGATAGGTTATAAAATAAAAAGAAATTTTATATGTGCTGGTGTAGATACTGCTTCAAGAACTGGTGTGTGTTTTATTAAAACTGGAAGAACATATATTCATTTTGATTGGGCATTTCTTGAATTTGATTATGAAAATCAAAAAGATATGTTAAAACAAATGCATAATGAATTTAAAAATTTATTTACAACGGAAAAACTTGTTGTTGTTGAAGAAGTTTATATTGGGTTTAATCGGATGGGATGTTTAAGATTAGCCAAAATGGGAACATTAGTTGTAGCGGAATGTATTCATCGAGACATTGATTTTGAAATAATTAGTGCTGTATCAGCAAGAGGTAAATTTAAAATTAATACACGTAAATATGGAAAGGGTAAAAGTAAACTAGCTGTAGCTGATTATTTAAAAGAAATAGGATTATATGTAGACGACGAAGATATTTCTGATTCAATTGTTTTGGCATTATTGGGTATTTGTGAAGGAATGGATTTTAAACCTAAAACAAAAAAGAAAAAAAGAAGACGGAAAAAGAAATGAAATGTAAATACTGTAAAAGAGAATTACCAGATAAATCATTTCAAACAAAAGATGGATGTGTTTGGTGTGATGCAGATTATCGATTTAATAAAATGAAAGAAAAGAAAAAATGAAAAAATGGCAACAACTTGAAGAGTGGATTTGTGAAAAATTGAAAGAATTAGACCCTTATATTCGACGGACAAAAGGTTCTGGAAATAAAGGAGAAAAGGGGGATTTAAAATTTTCTACCAATTTAGGACTTCATATTGAAGCGAAATATAGAGATTTACTTTCGGTGTATAATCAACGATGGCTAGAAAAGTGCGAAGAAGAAATTCCGTTACATGTAAATAAAATAGCTGTTGTAATAACCGAGAACAAAGAAGGAAAAAGAGTCGCACATTTAGATGCTGAAGATTTTATTGAACTTTTTAAAAGAGGACATAAAAATGTATCATGATTATATTGAAAAACATTTAACAAATCTATCAATTCAAAGCATTAAGGATTTATCCTTTCTATACTATTATCAAAATAAATGTCAAGAAGAAGTACCTTTACATTCAGATAAAATAGCAATAGTTATTACAGAAAATAAAGATAAAAAAAGAATGGTTCATTTATCTTTAGAAGATTTTTGGGAAATTTATAAAAAAGCTTTAACATATGATGACCCTTCAAGACTGTTTAATACTTAAAGGAGTTTAAAATGATAAAAATGTGTATCAAATGTAAGGAAATGAAAGATATAAAAGAATTTTTTAAGGATAAAAATAATAAATCTGGATATAGAAATAGTTGTAAAGAATGTGATAAAAAACAATATCGTGAATGGCGAGAACGAAACAAAAATAAATATGAAAAATATCATAAAAATTATCGAAAAATAAATAAAACAAAAATTAATAAAAATCAAAAAATAAATAAACAATTAAATCCTTGGTATTATTCATATTTCCGAGCCAAACAAAGATGTAATAATCCTAAATGTAAAGACTATGCTTGGTATGGTGGTAGAGGCATAAAATTTAAATTAACTAAAGAAGAATGTGTTTTTATTTGGGAAAGAGATAAAGCTTATAATATGAAGAAGCCATCCATTGATAGAATTAATAATGACGAAAATTACTGTTTAGAGAACTGTAGATTTATTGAGCATTCAGAAAATTCTAAACAAGGAAAAACTAAAAAGATTTTACAATTTGATTTAGATGGAAATTTTATTCAAGAATTTTTAAGTCTTAATGATGCGGGAAAATATTCTAATCAATCTCCACAAAATATTTCAGATTGTTGTTATGGAAGAACAAAAACAGCAAAAGGATTTATTTGGAAGTTTAAAAAGGAGAAAAAATAATGAATAAATTGTTTAATTTAGAAAATGATTTTAGAAATTATTCAGAACTTTGTAAAAACAATTTAATAGAAGAGGATGATATACTATGGTATCAAGAATTTCGTTATTTTGACAGCGAATATCCTGAACAAGAAAAATTAAGACAAGAATATTCTGCTAAAAAATTTATTGAATCTATTGTTAAAGAAAATTCAAGAACTTATGCGGAAGAAATTGAAACAGATAATTTTTTTTATGAAAGGTTTTTAAGGAGACAGTGAAATGAAACAAAAATTTCAAGATGGTTGGTGTTTATTTACATATCCTTATATTGTGTTTTACAAATTTATTCGTGATATGTATTTAGAAATTAAATGGTTTATTCAAAGAGGAAAACGAGGTTATGCTGATTGTGATGTTTGGGATTTTGATTCATATTTATCTGATGTTATTGTTAAAGGATTAATTGAATTAAAAGAAAATGTTCATGGAGTTCCTTGTAGATTTGCTAGCAAAGATGGAAAGTATGTTGATTTAGAAGCTTGGAAATCTACTATACAAAAAATGATTAATACTTTTCACACTGCTCAATTAATAAATAAAGGCACATATTTGTATTTACCAACATATAAAAACAAACTATCTGATTATATAAACTTAAAAGAAGAAAAATTCAATATAATAACTATGAGTTATGAAGATTGTAAAAGATACGAAGACGGATGGCAATTATTTCAAAAATATTTTTTTAATTTGTGGGATTAGGAGATAATAATGAAATCAACATTTGAAATTCTTGATAGTGTCAAACACAAAGATAAAATAGGCATTATTCAATTAAAACAATACATGTGTCATATGGACATGTTTATTTATTTAGTGAAATTTGATAAATTTGAAATTGTTTTAAGAGAAAATGAATTGGAGAAAGTGTGAAAAACAGGAAAATTTGTTTAAAATGCAAACGATTTTTGAATAGAAAAAATTTTCATAAACATAAATGTCGCAAGGATGGATTAGCTGATTGGTGCAAAGAATGTCGTCAGAGTTTAAGCGAAAAAACAATTCGACGAGCAAAATTATTTCAGCAAAACAAGAAGATTTGTTCTAATTGCAAAGAAATTAAGAAATTGCATAATTTTTATGTTTGTAAAAATAAATATTCTTCGCATTGTAAAGAATGTAAAAAATTATTTTATTTAAAAAATTTAACAAGAGAATTACAAACCTCTCGAAAATATTATGAAAAACACAAAGAATATTATACAAATTATAACAGAAAATATTATCGAGACCATCTTACTCAACGAACTAAATATCACAAAGAATACAGACAAAATCATAAAACGCAAATTGCTATTCGTCAAAAACGCAATAGACAAAAAAATCTTCGATTTAAAATACGAGGCAACTTGGCAACTAGAATGTATCAAGCCATCAAAAATAATATCAAATCATTATCGACAATGTTTTTAATTGGATGTGAGATTGATTATTTGATGTATCATTTACAAAAACAGTTTAAGAAGAACATGAATTGGGATAATTACGGCAAATGGCACATCGACCATATTAAACCATGTGCAAGTTTCGATTTAACTAAAGAATCAGAACAGCGTAAATGCTTTCATTACACTAACTTACAGCCTCTATGGGCTAAAATCAATCAACAAAAAAATGACAGTGAGGTCTTTAATTATGGAAAATGAACGAAGAAAAAAATTAATAGAATCAATGAAAAAATTAAATAAAAATTTTAAAGATTCTTTTACTGATTTTGCGAAGAATTTAGAAGAAGAATCTGTTATTTCGAGCGGAATCGAACAATTTGATAATTTTATTGGAAAAGGATTTAAACGAGGAAATTTCGTAATTCTGTGGGGCGGAGAAAGTGTCGGCAAATCCACGCTGGCATTGCAAACAGTTGCTAATTGTCAAAAAGAAGGAAAAATAGCATGTTATATTGATATGGAAAGAAGTTTCGATGCAGTTCGAGCAAAGGATTTTGGGATTAATTTGGGGGAATTAGTTCTTGTGTCGAAATGTCAAACGGCCGAAGATGCTCTGGAAATTATTAGAGCTTTTTCTAAGGATAAAGTTGTTGATTTAATTGTTCTTGATTCTATTCAGGCCATGTCTCCCAAAGGAGAACAAGAAAATAAGGGTAAAGAACGTGAACTTGCTTCAAGAGAAATGGCAGAATTAGCTAGAACATTATCTAAATTTTTTAGAGTAGTGGCACCAGATGTTTTTAGAGCCAAAATTGCCTGTATTTTAATCGGGCAAGTTCGTATGAATTTGGGTTCATTTTTTGTAAAAGCCGAATTATCAGGTGGGCTTGGCTTAAAACACTGGGCATATCAAAGTATATTTATGAGAAGAGGACAAAAATCAGATGCTCCAGTAGAAAAATTTAAAGAATATTTTATTGACCCTGAAGGAAAAATAAGATATTCTACCAAAAAAGAACCTGTGGGATTTAATAGTGTTATTAAATTAGAAAAAACAAAATCTTCACAGTCTAAAAAAGAAGGCTCAGAAATCAATATGCCTTTTGTTTATAAAAAAGGATTTGTTGATTCGATTGAATCAACTGATGATATTCCAATTACAATTGATTCGGATGCAACAGAAGAACAAAGAAAACAAATAAAAGAATATTTAAAAGAAAAAGGATTGACGGATAACAAAGGTAATACTGGAAAAATTATACCACCTCAAGGCGGAACTGGTGAAACAAAACCGACTGAACCAGAAAAACCTGATGAAAATATAATTGCACCAGAATATGATAAAGTTTTTGAAGGAACTGGTATGCGTGAAAATGGAACAGAAAAAAAATCTAAAAAGAAACGTGGAAGACCAAAGAAGGTAAAAGAATGACTAATTTACAAATAAAAGATTTAGAAACATGTATCGAACATGAATTGTATGATGATTATTTGACGACGTGGAATTACGCAGATGCTTGGGAAATAATAGAAGATTTATTAAAAATTATTAACAAGAGATATAGAGGAGAATTAAAATGACTTATATAATTTTTTTAATGTTTGTATCAACTGTAAGTTTTATAGCAGGTCTTTGTGTTCAAAAGAAACAGGAGATTTTATAATGAAAGATTTTGACAATACTTTAATTAATAATTGTTTAAAATTAAGAATTGCATTTTGGAAATTAATGAAAGCAATAGCTGATTCATTTAGACCTAAATATTATCAATGCGATTATTGTAAATATATTGAATCGACATCATCTGATATAACATGTCCTGTATGTCAACTAGGCATTATGGTATATAAAGAGGAATAAAATGAAAATATGTATTTTTTGTGAAAATTTAATAGATGATGATTGTTTTGAATGTCCTTATTGTGATAAAAAATAATTGAGTCAAAAACTTGACAAATCAATAAATGATATGTTATACTTATGATAATAGATAATAAAAAAAGAATTTTAGAAAAATTAGCATTTAAATATTGGAAAAGAAATAAACATAATTCTTCTAATTATAATTGGATTAAAGCTGAGAAATTATTAGCTTATATAGAGAAAAGAAAAACATTAGTTGAAAGGTTATTAAAATGACAAGTAAAGAAGTCAAAAAATTATATGAAGAAGGAAAAATAGACGAATTATATAAATATGCTTCACCTTATTTTAATAAAATAGATGAATTAGCTGATAAATTTTTAGGCGATTTATTAACAGAATACGAATTAAAATATGCACAACAACAATTGAATGGTTGTTCAACAAAATTAAATGTGATAGCAGGTGCTTTAGAAGCACTTTTAGTTGAATATGAAAATAACTATATAATTGAAGAAGAAAGTAAAATTGATAAGTTAAGAATTCAAGACCAAAACAGTTGTAAAGCAAAAGCAAGAAGTAAAGCTTCTGATTTAAGAAGATATGCCTCAGATTTTACACGATATGTTTATTCTGCTCAAAGTGCAGTTGTTACAGCACAAAGTTTATTAAAAAGACACACTATTGAAAAGGCAAATAAAGGAGTAGATTTTACAGGTGATACAAGTCAAGTAGAAGAACAAAAAGAAACTAAAAACAGTGGATGGTAAATTATGAAAATTTTATGGTTTGACTGTGAAACCACAGGATTAAATGCTAAAGAAAATGATATTTTGACATTAGCAGGGGTTGTTGAAATCGATGGAGAAGTTAAAGAAGAATTTTATTTAGAAATGCAACCATTTAATTATGATAATATTTCAAAAGAAGCATTAGAAATTAACGGTTTAACATTAGAGCAAATTAAAAAATTTCCATCTCCTCAACAAGCATATAAAAAATTACAATCTATTTTTTCTAAATATATTAATCGATACAATAAAAACGACAAATTTATTTCAGCAGGGCATAATGTGAGATTTGATTTAGATTTTCTTAGTGAATTTTGGAAAAAGAATAACGATAAATATTTTGGAAGTTGGTTTGATTATCACACGATTGATACAGTGCAAATTCTTCATTTATTAAAATTTAAAAAAGCAATTGATATTGAAAATTGTAAACTTGTTACAGCTTCTAAAAAATTTGGAATAGATTTAGCAAATGCTCATAACGCTTTAGATGATATTAAAGCTACCAGAAAACTTTTTTGTAAATTAATGGAAAGAATTGAGATAAGATGAAAAAATTTAAACCCTTACTTGCTCCCAATCAAGAAATAAATCTTGATGAACTTTCATATCCTATCTTAGCTTCTACAAAGCTTGATGGAATCAGAGTGATATTTTATAAAGGTAAAATTCTCACTCGTTCTCTTAAAGCTCTTCCTAACAAACAACTCAATCAAAAATTTGAACCTATTAGACAATATTCAGAAGATTATAATTTAATCTTAGATGGTGAGATTTATGCTCATGACATACCATTTCAGTTTATCATAAGTTGTTTTATGACTCAAGATTATGAGAATAAATTAGCTATAAAGAAATGGGATAAATTATGTGAAGAACATGATTTTTATATGACAAGAGAAGAAGTTTTTAATAGATTAAAATTTTATTGTTTTGATTGTGTTGAGAATGATAATTTTGATAAAGAGTTTAGTGTGAGGGTTGAAGATGTATACAAGGTTGCATTGGGATTGAACAGTTTAATAATTCCTGTTAGACAAAACAGAGTATCATCTAAAGAAGAGATTGAAGCATATTTTGACAAAGTTTTAAAAGATAATTATGAAGGATTAATTTTGCGTTCATTAGATGGAAGGTACAAGTGTGGAAGAGGAACGATTAAAGAGGGAATTATTTATAAGGTAAAACCGTTTAGAACTTTTGATGCAAAGATTATTGATGTTATACAAAGTACCGAAGTAAATGAAGATGCAGAAAAAAAGATGAACGAGCTTGGTAGGTCGGTCACTTCGAAGAAAAAAAATGACCGACATTTGATAGACAAAGCTTCCGCATTTCTTGTAAATTACGAAGATAAAGAATTAAAAGTTACATTAGCTATGACAGATGAAGAAAAAGAAGAAGTTTGGAAAAATAAAGAAAATTATATAGGGCGAACGATAGAGTATAAAGGCATGTTAGTTGGAGCAAAAGATGTGCCACGCCACCCAGTTATGATAAGATTTAGAAATGATAAGGACAATTAATGCTTAATTTAGATATACAAAACAATTTAAACAATATTAAAAAATCAGCATTAGTCGTTGATATTGAAACATCTGCTCATTATAGTAATGGACAAGCTATTAGTATTCGTGCAGATATAGATTCATACATTAATAATGCAAAAGTAAAATGGTTTGGTGCATATAGTTATAAAAACAACCAACAATATTATTTAAATGGTAGTACAGAATCTTTTAAAATAGCAGAACTATTACGTAATCATAATGTTATTGTTGGATTCAATAGTGAAGAATTTGATTTTCCTATTTTAAACAATAACGGTTTAACATTACAAAATAAAAGATATTTGCAAGTTGATTGTATGCAAATTTTAGGGAAATCTACATCACGAAATAGCAAAGGCTATGCGTATAAAAATCGTGGAGCATTAATGAATTATAAATTTAAAAATAATTCATTGAAATGTATGGCTGAAACAATGAAGTTGGATTTTCAAAAAGGCGATATTGATTATAAAATTTTTGAACAAAATGAATGGACATCAGAAGAAATTGCAGACATCAAAAAATATTTAGCAAATGATGTTATGGCAACAAAGCAAATGTTTGATAAACTTTGGAATTATTGGATTCCTTTTGCTCAATTGCTCGACGAGAAATTTGTGTATGACCTTTCATGGTTACGAAGTTCAATTGCTTCTCTTACTTATAAATCAGCGTGTAATGTTATCGGAGAAGAACCAACATACTCTGAAAAATTATCTAAAACAGAAGAAATGGGCGGAAGAGTTATTAAACCTAAATATGAAGAAACAAAAAAAGTTTGGTATGTTGATTTTGCTTCTCTTTATCCTCATATTTTTACTATGTTTAATCTACCTGCTGAAATTAATAAAGATTACATTAAAAATTATGATAAAGTTTGGCATGGAAATGATGTATTTAAAGTTAGAGGTTATTATGACGCTTCTACTTGGCATCCATTATCGAAATATATTTCAGAGAAATTAAAAGAACGAATTATCTTAAAAAAGAAAGATAAAAATAGTCCAATGATATACACTTTAAAGATTTTTTGTAATTGTTTTTCTGATGACACAGAAATTGTAATGGCAGATAATTCAATCAAAAAAATTAAAGATTGTGTAGAAGGAGAATTAGTTTATAGTCTAAACCCCAAAACATTAAGAGTTGAAAAAAAGAAAATTGTTAAAACATTTGAGTATGATTATAATGGTATTCTACATCATTATAAAGGAAATTATTTTGATTTTAAAGTAACACCAAATCACAATTTTTTAGTTCAGCATAAAAATAATAAAAAAGACATAAAATTTATTGAATCACAAAACATTGAATCTCAACATAAAATTCCGATTCATAAAATAAAAAAAACAAATTATATTAAAACTATAAACATTTTAGATTATATAAATAAAAATGATTATTTATATTCAGTGAAATTAAATAATATTCATGGAAGAACTTGGTTATATGATAATAAATTACAAAATATTCCAAAAAAATATAATGAAAATAATAGAAATTTTATATATAACTATGAGGATATTAAAGATAAAGAATCGTTGATATTAAATAATAAAAACACAATGGTTACATTACTCGATAAAAATGTCAGAAAATGTCATCAAACACCGATATTCTATGATAATAATGCAATCTCATATATAATTGGAATATATTTAGCAGAAGGTTCTTTATATCAATCCACAACAAAACATTATTTAAATGGGAATATTAGAGGAAATGGATACCATATTAACTTATCTCAAAATAAAATAGCAAATCCTGTTATCTATAATAAAATAATAGATGCGTTAAATAAATGTGGATTAAAATACAGTGCTGGTAGTCAATGTATTAAAGTATCTGGTAAACCATTTTATGATTTTTTATTAGCAAATTTTGGTAAAAAAGAATATAAGTCGTTTCAAAATAAAAAATTATTTGATGTTTTAAATATCAAAATGGTTTTTCAAGGATTAATAGATGGTGATGGAACAAAAAAAAGTAGATTATATACGACAAAATATGATTGTTTAAAAGAAGATTTTATTGAAATATGTTTACGATTAAATTATACATTTAATATTAAAAATGATGGTTGTTGGAGAATTATCTATAATAATTCGAGTAATTCATTTAGAAAAGCTAACAGAACAAATATGAATTACACTGGTAAAGTATATTGCTTAGAAATTGAAGATAATCATACAATGCTTGCTGGTTCAAATAATAAATATAATTGGAGTGGAAATAGTTTATATGGAGTTGTTAGAAGTTCAATATTTGAAAAAGTTCATACTCCTAATTGTGGATGGGATTGTTGTTGGTTAGGACAACAAATTCAAAAATTAACCGAAGATATGATGAAAGCATATGGGTTTGAAACTGTGGCCGGCGATACCGACAGCTTATTTTTAAAAGCCACAGATGAAGAGTATAATAATAAAGAATATGTCATTCAATGTTTAAATCAAATTATTGATACTATTAAACAAAGCGTTCCATTTCCAGTAGATACCTTTACGATTGATATTGAAAATTATTTACATTATGTTATGTGGCCATTTTCAGAACAAGAAATTTTAGAAGAAGATATTCGTAAAAAATTAAGTAAAAAAGTTTCTGATGGATATGTTGAACGTGTAATTGATAAAAAGAAATGTATTATTGAAACAGCTTCAAATAAAGTTGTTAAAAAAGGCAGAAGTTGGATTAAAGAAAGACAGGGGAAGAAAAAGAATTATCTATATATTTATGAAGAAGATAATGAGTTAAAAGTGAAAATTGTAGGATTACCAATCAAAAAAGAAAATGCTACACCATTAGGTATTAAAATATTTAATGAAGTTTTAGAAAAAGAAATTATTAAACAAAAGAAAGCTAAATTTTCTAAAGAATATATTGATTCGATAATTGACAGTTATTTAAAAGATAAAGAAATTTTAAAACTATTAGCTGTAGAATATAAAGTTAAAGCTTTTGATACTTATAAAAAGGAGAGTCAAATACAGGCTCAGATAAGCAAGGGTTACTTTGATAAAAAAGAGGGTATCATTTCATTAATAAAAAATAAAAGTGTCGGGAAAGCAGGTTTAGGCACGAAATACTGTACAATTAAAGAGGCTATAGACAATAAATTAACTATTAAAGAACTTGACTTAACTAAATTATATAACGAAATTAATCCTTTTATTGAATATGAAGAAAAATAATCTACAATGGAAAAAAGAATGGACTGATATGCCGAAGTTTTATGTACCAACACGTAACACAGAACTTCGAAATAGTTATGATATCAGTGATGTAGTTGAATATAATAGAAACACAAAAACGTCTATGTTTCCTAAATATCCAGTTTATATTATTTCAAAAGGTCGATATAAAAAACGACCAACAAGCAAAGCATTAGAAAAATTAAATATTGATTATAAAATAGTTATCGAGCCACAAGAGTTTACACAATATGCTAAATATATTTCAAAAGATAAAATATTAGTGTTGCCTTTTAAAAATTTAGGGCATGGAAGTATTCCTGCAAGAAATTGGGTTTTTGAACACGCTATTCGATTGGGGGCAAAAAGGCATTGGATATTAGATGATAATTTAGCAGGGTTTGGAACACAAAAATATGGAAGGCGAATCAATACAATTTGTGGAGATTTTTTTAGACAATGTGAAGATTTTGCGATTTAACGAATTTAGATTTACAAAATGAACATAATGTTGAAGGAAGAGATTATAATTCTATAACTCAAATAATGAAAAGCACTTATGAAAATTTTGATACATGCGAAATTATCACTTTAATTGAGTTTGTACTTGACAAACAGTAGATTTATATGTTATAATTAAGTAAAGAAAGATATCATCAAATGAATTTAGAAAAAACAGAAAATTATGAATAATTATCTTATTAAAAAAATACCTTGTAAAACTGGGAAAGAATATATTATTAAGAATCATTATTCTCATGGGTGTCATAATGCCCCATCACCCTGCTATGGTTTATTTGAGAATAATAATCTTATAGGAGTTTGTGCCTTTGCTTGTCCTTGTTCAGAAGCAGTTAGAAAATCTATTTTTGGTGATGAGCATAAACATAAAGTCTTAGAATTGCACAGATTACACATATTGGATGTTACACCAAAAAATACAGAAAGTTATTTTATTACAAGATGTTTTGAATTGCTAAAAATAGATAAACCGCATATTAAGGCGGTGATTAGTTTTGCAGATTCAACTGAAGGACATGATGGAATTATATATAAGGCAACTAATTTTTATAGAGTTGGTCACACAGGAAATGCTTGGTTTTATTTAGACAAAGATGGAAGATTAAGACACCCAAGACAAAACGGACAAAATATTGATATGAAAACTGCAAAAGAAATGGGGTGGAAAAGAGTAAAGCGATACGCTAAAAATCGTTATGTTAAATTGATATATAAAGATAAATTAGAACGAAAACAATTATTAAAAATGATAAAACCTTATTTTGAAAAGCATAATGTTAAATTAGATAAAAACGGAAATCAATTATATGAAAAAATTTAAACAATAAACAAAAAAAACTTGCTTTGCAATCTTTGAAATCATTCAAAGAAAATAAAAACAGAAGGAGAAAATGAAAATGGAACAGTATAAGAGAATAAGTGATGAAGAAATTTTTAAAGCAATTGATGATATGAAAAATGAAGATGAAAAAGCTTTAGAAAATGCATTAAAAACTTTATTACTTGCTGTACTTGATACAAGACAATTTATAAGAAAGATGTATAAAAATATGCCTAAAAAGACAAAAGTGTATAAACAACCAACGGGCAATAAAAAAGATATTATTGTCGGAGAAAGCAATGAAAACTAAAGTTTGTACGAAATGTAAAATTGAAAAATCTGTTAACGAATTCAATAAAGATAGATATAAAAAAGACGAATTATGTTGTTCATGTAAAGCATGTCAACTAAGACATAGAAAAAAGAATAGACATATTTGGAAAAATTATTATAAGAAAAATAAACATACTATTATCAAAAGAGTTAAAAAATGGTATTTAAAAACGTGGAAAGCACGAAAACAATATAGAGAAAAAAATAAAAAGAAACGTTTACAAAAACAGAGAAAGCATTATCAAGAAAATAAAGAACAATTACAAGAATATCATAGAAATTATATGAATAATAGAAATAAAACAGATGTTAGATTTAGATTAGCTGGCAATTTAAGACATAGAATATATGAGAGTATTAAAAACAATTATCAATCGTTTGCCACAATGATGTTAATTGGATGCGAGATAGATTATCTCATGTATCATATACAGAAGCAGTTTAAGAAAGACATGAATTGGGATAATTACGGAGAATGGCATATTGACCATATTAAACCATGTGCATCATTCGATTTAAGTAAACCTGAAGAACAAAGAAAATGCTTTCATTATACTAATTTACAACCTTTATGGAAATTAGATAATTTGAAAAAAGGAAACAGAGATGCCATTTGCATGTAAAACATTTAAATCAGCTAAAGAAGGACAAAAATCATTTCGTGTTACTTCGCAATTAGTTGATTCTATATATAAAAAAGCTCGTAAAGCTAAAAAGAAAGGAGAATTGGTTATTACTTTTCCTTGCAATGAAAAATATAATTATATATTAAATTGCAAAATAACCAAAAGAAAAAAATGAAAAAAACTATATCAATAAGTTTTATAGCATTATCGATAATATTTTTATTTGTTACAGTAGTTAAAGCTGATGTATCTCCTATAGTAGTAAATAAAATAAGAAGTCATAGTGTATCTTTAATTTCAGAGTTTGAAAATGGTGGAATTGGATATTGTACTGGAGTCGTTCTGAAAAATACTGAAGAAGAAAGTGTTGTTTTAACTGCAAAACACTGTGTTTCTGATAATCAAACTATATATGTTGGAGACATAAAATCTGAATATTATGTAACTGCAACAATAGATGATTTAGCTTTAGTGTACTTCGGAGCATACTTAAATAATAAAACACCAGTTAAAATTGCCCAAGATGCTAAAATAAATCAATCAGTTTATCATATAGGTTATCCACCGTCAGGTGAATTAATAAGCAACGGTTATATAAGTAGTATAACTTCACAAAATGGATATACTGATTTGTATTCAATTGGTGGTTGTTCTGGTGGGGGAATTTTTGATATAGAAGGAAATATTGTAGGTACATTATGGGGCGGAAATAAAACACTTACAGTATTTGAACCGTTAAATGATATTAAATCTTTTTTAAATATAATTGGGATTAATTATGATACAAAAGAAAACTATAAAGAATCAAAAGTGTTATTGTCAAGGTAAAAATAAAAATTGTAGAGCATGTAATGGAACTGGAAAGTATAAAGAAGCTATTTATTATTTTATAGATGAAAAAAATAAAATAGCATTTAGTGGAGACTCATTAAAATGAATAAAAAAGATATACTTTATAAAGCCATAGAAAAAGCTGAAAATAATAATTATAAAGAACATTTAAAATATTTGCCAGTTACGATAGGGCATTTGAAAGATTATGGAGTATTTGCTAAGACGGTTTTCTTTGCACATAAAGATGAAATCATATACTCTAAAGAATTTGCTCAAGCTTTTTTTGGCGAACATGATGTTGTTTACTCTAAAAATGCTTGGGTTAGAAGATTAGAAGAAATGTCACAAACACAGAATGAATTTGAATATTTGGAAAAATTTTTATGATTGAAAATATTTTAAAATTAATATTATCCGTTTGTATTGGATGGATTCTTGGAAAGGAAAGAAAAAAGCGTGATAAAAACGGTGGCAGTCGTACATTAGCTATTATGTGCTTATCTGCATGTTTGATATCAATTTTATCTCAAAAAATAGAAGCGTTAGGAGTTGATACGTTCAATTTTAGTAGATTAATGGCATACACTATAGCAGGCATTTCATTCATTGGTAATGGAATAATAATTAAAAATGAACAAAGCGTAGAGGGGTTGACGACCGCATCAAGTTTATTAATTTGTATAATCATTGGGTTTTGTATTGGACTAGGATTTTATTATGAAACCTTGACAGTATCTTTTTTAGTGTATTGTTTATTAGATATAAAGTATTGGTTCAATAATGAAAATTGATAAATATAAAAATAAAATAATCAATTTATATTTAGATGAATATTTATCTTGTCAAGAAATTGCCAAAAAATATCATTGTCATTTTGAAAGTGTGTGGAGTTTATTAAAGAGAAATAATGTTACTTTACGAAAAAAGATTCGAAGGCAAACAATCAAACCAAAAAACTATGGTAAAAAATCAGATAAATATTATAATGGAATAGATAGAATTGATAACACAAAAGACTATACATTAGATAACTGTGTGCCTTGTTGTAAAAATTGCAATTATGCTAAACGAACTTTAACACAACACGATTTTTATAAATTAATACAATCAATATATAATTATAGAGTCAAAAATATTTTAGACAAAGGAGATAATAGTGAGTAAACGAATAAATATTAATACAGATAAATTATTAGAAATGATAGAATCTGGAGCTACTCAAATTGAAATAGCTAAATATTTTAATTGCGGAGTGCGAACCATTCAGAAAAGATTAGCTGAATTAAGAGCATCAGATGATGATATTGTTAAAACCAATATTAAATTGGCAAAGCAAAAACAAAAATATCAAGATTTAAGAAGAATAGAAAATAAAGCTTTCAGAGAACAAGCAAGAATAGATAATGCTTTATTAGAATATAATAAAGAATTAATTAATATTTTATCAAATCATCAACTTCCTAAAAAAATCAACAAACAACTATGCTCGTATACTAAAAATCAACCATCTGCTGGAATTATTCATATAACCGATGCACATTTTAATGAACTTGTTAATTTAACTATTAATAAATATGATTTTAAAATAGCATCTCGGAGATTTAAATTATTAGCAGAGAAAACAAAAGATTATTTTAAGTCTAAAAATATAAAAAATGTATTGGTCGCTATGACGGGGGATTTAATGAATTCAGACAGACGAATGGATGAAATATTAGCTCAGGCTACAAATAGAAGTAAAGCTACATTTTTAGCTGTTTCTATTTTAGAACAATTTTTATTAGATATTTCTCAGGATTTTCATGTAACAGTGGCTAGCGTTATAGGAAACGAAAGTAGAATAGGCAAAGATGTTGGATGGGAAGAAAATGTTGCTTCTGATAATTATGATTATACTATATTTCACATATTAAAATTAGTCTTTAAAAATACAAAAATAAAATTTTTACATGGAAATTCAGTTGAACAGGTTGTTAAGGTTTCAGGACAAAATATTTTATTATTACATGGAAATCAATTAAGAGCAAATGCAGTAGAACAATCTATTCAAAAAATTAAGGGTAAATATTCTGCACATCGCATAAAAATTGATTTTATTTTATTTGGTCATTTACACAGTTGCCGAATAGGTGACACCTATGCTAGAGGGGCATCTATTGTCGGGGCAAATGCTTATTCAGATAGTGCATTGCAATTAGAATCAAGAGCAAGTCAAAATGTTCATGTTTTTTATAATAATGGAAATAGAGATTCTTTAAAAATCGATTTGCAAAATGTTAATAATATTAAAGGTTATAATATTAATGAAGAATTAGAATCTTATAATGCCAAATCATTGAAAAAGGCAAAGAAAAAAGTAACTGTTCACAGAGTAGTATAATTATATAAACAGGAAAAATAATTATGAAAATTTATTTAGACAATGAATTAGATATTAATCGAAAAATTGTATTTCTTAAAGGAAATGATAGTTATGGTATAACGGAATCTGTTGATTTAATGCTTGATGCTTTAAAAGCTTATGGTTATTCTGATGATACTATTCATTTAGCTATATTAAACAAATGTATAGCGTGGGGATATATAAAAGACATGGATAATATGGGAGAAATTGAATGATAGAAATTAAAGTAAAGGATAGTAGTCAAGAAGCATTTTTAAAAGCAATTGCTCTTTTTAAAAAGAAATGTAATAAATCAGGTTTTCTAAAAGAAATTCGTGACAGAAGATATTATAAAAAACCTAGTGATAGAAAAAGAGAAACTAAAAGACAAACACAAAGAATGATTGCAAATCAAAATAAAAAAAGAATAAGAAAATATTGATTTATGTTTATTAAAAAAATACAATTGAAGAATTGGCAAGCTCATGAGAATTTTGAGATTAAGTTTAATGCTGATGTCAATATAATAACTGGTCAATCAGATGCAGGAAAAAGCTGTATTAGACGAGCTATTGAATGGATTTTATTCAACGCAAATATATCAGAACAAAGTTATAGAAGAGAAGGAACAAAAGAAACATCTGTAACAATTTGGTTGGATAATGGATTTGAAATTGAAAGAATAAGGTCAAATACTTTAAATAGATATATTCTAAGACATAAAGATATAGAAGAAAAAATATTTGATTCTTTTGGAAAAGTAATACCAGATGAAGTTCAACAGGCAATTGGTTTGTCAGAAATAGAAATAGATAGCGATAAAATTAATCTTAATGTTTCTGAACAAATTAAATTGCCTTTTTTATTAGATAAACCAGCTTCTTTTAGGTCAAAATTATTTAATAAACTAACAGGAAATGAAGTGTTAGATAAATTATTTAAAGAACTAAATAAATATAGTTTAAAATTTAAACGAGAAATTTCTGAAACTGAAGAACTATCAAACAAACAAGAAGAACAATTAGTCGAATGTTCTTTACACTACAAAACATTAAAAAAACAACTTAGTAGTGTAAACGAAGAATATAATAAATTAAAAGAAGACGTTGCTATTTATGAATCATTAAAAAATTTAAGCGAGCAATTAAAAGAGAATAAAACAAAAACTAAAGAGATTAAAGATAGAGCTTCTCAAATTCAAATTATTAGTGAAGATAAAGTAAAAAAGTTAAGAGAAAAGGCCGAAAAATTAAAAATACTTCAGCATCTTTTCTGTGAATTAGAAGCAATAAATGATGAAATTAGAGTAACTAAGAAGAAAACTCGACTTGTAAAAAGTGTTAAATTTGATGAAAAAGAGCTTGTAAAAAGTGCAGAAACTTTGCAAAAATTGCGTAGATTAGATGAATTAATCATTGCAAATATTGAAGCGAAACAAAATCTTGCTTTGGATAAAAAATTTGTAAAAGAAAATTTAGCTAATAATGAGGCTGAATTAGATGCAATTTGGAAAGAACAAAAAATTTGCCCATTGTGCAACAGAGAGATGGAAAATGAATGATGAAAAGATATAAAATAACTATAGATAGATTTACTGGCTATGATTTAATGCAAAAAGAAGATTGGAAAGATTTAATTTCTGCGTTAGTCTTAGCAGGATATGAAGTTTATGGAGATAATGGAAAAATTTCTTTTAAACTTGGTCGTGATGATAAATTAGAGGAAATAGATGAGTGAATATTTAGAATTTAAACAAGTTTCATATGAAGGTAAAACTAAAAGATTTGAAGTTATATCTGTTAAACATAGATATTCTTTAGGTAGAATTTCTTGGCTCGGTAGCTGGAGACAGTATGTGTTTAGTCCTGCGTTTGAAACCATTTGGAATAGAGAATGTTTAAAAGATATTCAAGATTTTTTACAACAATTAATGGATGAAAGAAAAAAGAAATGAAATTTTTATATTGCACAGACATTCATATTAAGGGGAAAAATCCTGTTAATCGTTTAGATAATTATTATCAAAGTTGTTTAGAAAAGATTGATGAAATTATTCAAATTGCAAAGAGACAAGATTGTAAGTTTATTATTTGTGGTGGTGATTTGTTTGATTCTCCAAATGTAAGTAACACAATTATAGATGATTTCGTGGATAAAGTAGAAGCATCAAAAATAGATTGGCATATCGTTTCTGGAAATCATGATATGACAGGACATAATTGGGAAGTATCAAAGGCAAGTGCTTTAGCGCATATTTTTAGAAGAAGCAAAAGCATAATGCTATTAGACACAATCGATGGCACAAACTATTATATTAAAGGCTATAAATATTATCACACAATCGAAGAAGATTTTAAAGAAAAGGGATTAAAACATAGAAAAAAGAATAAATTTACCATAGCTATTTCTCATGCGTTTATTAGTATTAAACCATTTTTTAAAGAAGTAAGTCATATTTGTGCTAAAGATTTGCAAACAAATTATGATTTGGTTCTGTGTTCTCATTTTCATACGAATTTTGATGAAATTATTAATGGAACACGATTTTTAAATACTAATTCTATTGGCAGGTCTTCAATAACTGAACAGCACACACCTCAAGTGGCAATTATTGATACTGCGCATGATATAATGAAAATTGATTTAGAATCAGCTAAAAAAGCAAACGAAATATTTGATTTATCAAAATACGAAGAATTAAAAGCAAATAAAAAAGACATTAAAGAATTTTTACAATCATTGAAAAATGTTGATTTTCAATCAATGTCTATTTCAGAACAAATAGTGAAAATCGGAAAAGAACAAAAAGTAGACAAAGAAATTGTTGATTATTTATTAAATAAAATTGGAGAAGTGAAATGAATCATTTAAATAAAATTAAAGATTTACAAGAAAAAGTTCAAACAAATAAAGAAGAGTTAATTAGATTAGAGGAAAAAGAAAAGAATCTTAAAGAAGAAAAAAATAAGATTCTTGTTGAATTAAAAGAATTAAATATTTCAGAGGATGAATTAGATGATAAAATTGAAGAAATGAATAAAGAATTAACAGAAAAGATTGCTGAAATTGAGGAGAAATTGAAATGAAGGAATATTTATCTGTTGGGGAAAGTTTTGGAAAGGAATTTATTTGCATTTTCCTACTTTGACGATTAGAATTTTTTTATGGGGAATGGATTGGTATTCAACTAAATATTTTGAAAAATCTTTAAAATTAGAAGAAGGCTATGAATCTAAATAACATTGAACAATCTATTAAAAATTTAGAAGAGAATGTTGCTTCTTTAAAAGGGAAAGTAGAAGTTCTTGAACAAAACTATCAAGAATCTACAGAAAAACTGTCTGAATTAAAATCGAATCAAATTATAAACACAAAATCAGTTGAACTTTTAAATATCGTTCAAAAATCAACAAAAGAATTAATTAAAGATATTTTTGAAACAATAACAACTCACGCTTTACAATACGTTCATCAAAGCAATGATTATAAATTTGAATTAGATTTCGGTAAACGTGGCAATATTCCTGAAATGAATTTTTGTATTAAAACGCCCAACATGCAAGAGTCACATAATATTTTAGAGACAAGAGGCGGTGGTAGTTGTGATATTATTTCATTAGCATTACGATTTGTGTTATTAGAAGTATCACAAAATAAAGGATTTTTATTTTTAGACGAACCTGCCAAGATGCTTGATAATCCTGAAACAGCTAAAAAGATGATAGAATTTGTTAAAGAAACGCAAAGTAAAACAAATAGACAAATATTTTGGATAACACATAGAGACGAAGTTGTAGAAAGTGTTTTGAATCCAATTGTTATAAAAAAAGATAATAATATTAAATCTGTTCCTAAAAAAACAAAAAGAGGAAGACCTAAAAAGGAGACAAGAAATGATTAAAAAAATCAAACAGTATTTTTTAAAAAAGAAACAATCAAAAGCACAGAAAAAACAACTTGTTCAATTACAAAAATATTATGAAACTTTGAGAGCTGGGGCAAGTTTTATTCAATTTATTAGAGAAGATTTAGCCAAGAGTCAAAATGTCATGAATCGACATCAAAGAAGAAGATTGCAAAAAACAATTCTTAAAGGCGAATTAAATAAAGAATTAATCGACCATTACCAAAAAGAAATTGATAGAGTTTTAAATGAAGTAAATAATAGATTAAAATCGAAAAAACAATAGATGGTGCAAAGATGTATCAAAATCTTAAAAAGGAGAATAAATAATGGAATCAAAATATGGAGTTAATGATGTCGTTTATGTGGTAGACCAATATAAAGTTATTAAATCAATTATTGATTCAGTTATGCTTGTTTGTGATAGTAAAGGAGAACATTTAACATACGTTGTTTACCCATATGCTGAAAAAAATGAAAAACCAAGAAAACGCTCTTATGTAGAAGCAATGTTGGTTGAAGATTTAGAAATAGCTAAACAAAGTGCTTTAGCTAATTGGCGAAAAATAAATTTAGATGTCACAAAACAGTTAGAAAATTTGACAGATAAGGATTTTGAAAGTCAAGATGATAAATAAAGCTATAATAATTGGAAGTGGCTCAAGTATTAGACAAAATTTATGGAACACAAAAATTGAATCGTTACCAGTTTGGAATAAAATTAAAGATGAATTTACGATTGGAGTTAATTATTCCTATAAATTTTTTAATTCTACTATTTTAATGTATTCTGATTATCATTGGTATGGGGCAAACAAAAAAGATTTAAAAAATATTCCGTTGATTTTAGGTAAAGATGATGGCGAATATAAAAGAAAAGATGGTATTAGAACTGATTCAAATGTTATTTTATTAAAAGAAGCAAAATCCAAAAAGAAATTAATTTGGGGAGAAAAAGAAGAAGGAATGCATCCTCATTATTGGGGAAAGGAAGCTTGGATTCAAGGATGGTACACAAGTCAACTCACAGGAATAAAAGCTATTAATTTAGCCATTGCTTTAGATTGCAAAGAAATATATTTATTAGGTTTTGATGCAACAGATATTAATGGTCACACTCACTTTTATGATGATACAGAGATTGGCAAATATACATGGGAAACGAATAAATACAATGGTGTTGGAAAAGATGAACGAGGGAATTATAGAACAGGGAATTATAATAAAATAGAAGAATTGAATAATTTATGGTTTGAGCCATTTAAAAAAGAATTAAAAAACGGAATAAAAATTTATAATGTATCAATATTTTCAAAAATTAATGTTTTTCCAAAAATAAACTATCAACAATTTTATGATAAATTAAATAAAAATATTGAAAATATTAATCATAATAAAATAAGAAATTATATTAGGAATAAATTATGTCATTAATTATTTTTATAATAGCTATAATTATAAGTTTTATTTTTATTCCAATATATGTAAACTATAAAATCAATAAAATAATGAAAAAGAAGAATTATAATTAAAATGAAATTATTTAAACCAATATTTTACTTTTCAGTTATGACAGGCAATAGGGGAGATATTGCAATTAGAGAATCTATAACTTCTGCTATTAAAAAACAAATAAATATTCCTTTTTCATATTTTAATGTTAAATATGATGAATTAACTGAACAAAGAATTGAACAATTAAATAAAGACAGCTCTTGTTTGATGATTGCTGGAAGTGGGTTATATTCAAATGCAAACACACAGTCTGGATGGTATTTTAATTGCAAATCTGAATTATTTTCAAAAATAAAAATACCTATAATGTTAGTTGGGCTGGGTTGCAATAATAATCTAAAAAATGATATTTTTGGTGGTGAACTTAGTGATAAAGCAAAAGAAAGCATTAAAGCAATTAATAATTTATCTACAATATCAACTGTTCGTGACAAAAGAACTTATGATATTTTAAAAAATATAGGTGTAAATAATCATGAACTTCAATTAGACCCAGCATGTTTTTTAGATATTCCTGATGTTTCGAAAGAAAAAAGAGTAGCTATAAATATTGCTCAACATTCTCCATTATTAGGAAGATTCGATGGCGGCGAAGAAGGACAAAAAAATCGTACAAAAAATCTTTATTACTATTCTACAATATGTAATAATTTGATTAAATTAGGTTATGAAATTATCTTTATAACACATGATGCACTAGAACAATCATTGGTGATTGATTTACAAAAATACATTTCCTCTTTAAAATGGATAAACACAGATGATATAAATTTAATATTAAAAACATATGCTCAATGTCAATGCACGATTGCCACAAAGATGCATTCATGCATTATGTCTTGGGCATCAGGGACACCTGCAATTAACACATATTATGACCAAAAGAGTATTGAATTTTATAAATTACTTAATTGTCCAGAATTGGGGATTTCTATATTTGATGATTACTATTATAGATTAAAATATATAACAGAACATTTACTCAGAAATTTACCAGAATATAGAAATAAAATAAAAAAAGTTATTGATTTAGAAAGAAAAACTAAATTTAATCCTCTTATAGATAAAATATGCCAATTAATAAAAGAAAATTAATAAAAAATTATTATTGTATCGTTTGTGATAAAAAAATTTGTTATTGCACTTGGCATTATGGCAAACAAATGTGCAGTAGTTGTGCTTCAAAAAATAGATTTAAAAATCCTAAAAATCATCCTAATTATATAAATGGAAAAAGTCACACATTACAATATCAGAGAGATTATTATAAATTAAATAGAAATAAAATAAGACTATCACAACAAAAATATATTAATAAAAATAAAGAAAAACTTAATAAAAAATCTAAATTATATCAAAAAAATAATCGTGAAAAAATAAATAAACAACAAAAGAAAAGATTTAAATCAAATCCAAACGCAAAAATTGCACATAATTTAAGAAATAGAATAAGAGGTTTATTAAAGAATAAAAATAAATCATTAAGAACAATGCTTTTAATTGGATGTGAGCTTGATTATTTAATGTATCATTTACAAAATCAATTTAAGCGAGATATGACATGGGATAATTATGGCACGGGTCACAACGGTAAAGGTATGCAAGAATGGCATATAGACCACATTCGTCCTTGTGCATCATTCGATTTAACAAAAGAAGATGAACAACGTAAATGCTTTCATTATACAAATCTTCAACCGCTTTGGGCAAAAGAGAATTTAGAAAAAAAGGAAACATGAAATACTATAAAAACTACAACTTAAAAAATTCGTTTAATTTTTCATGTATTGTCAATGAAATATGGTTTCCAGAAAATTACGATGAATTAGAAGATATAAAAAATAAACGCTCTGATGCATCAATTGTGGCTGATGGAACAAATGTTGTTTTTAAACCAAGAGTAGCAAAACTGATTAGTTTAAAGAAAATGCCATCTTGGATTTATTTTATAAAAGATAATGATGAAGTTCAAGTGCTAGTTTCTTCTAATTTTAAATTACAACGATTAGTTGAGCATTCAATTGAAAATAACTATTCTGGTTTAGAAGGATTATATGGTATACCAGGAACAATAGGTGGAGCTATTGTTGGCAACAGTGGGTCTGGAGAATATGCTATTTCGTATTATTTAAAAGAAATAACTGTATTAAAAAACAAAATACTAATACCTTTTTATAAAAGAGAATTAAATTTTAGCAGAAGATATTCTATTTTACAAGATGTAGATTATATTGTAACAAACGCAAAATTTTGTTTTCCAAATAAAAAAATAAATAAAAAAGAAATAGAAAAAGCAAAACAACATAGAAATAATTTTCCAAAATATCCTTCGGTGGGTGGTATTTTTAAAAATTGGCATGAATTAAAATCGTACAAAAATGAATTGATTGGATTAAGAGAAGGTGGGTTAAGTGTTTCCAATATGTTAAATATAATTCAAAATGATAATAATGGAACTTATGAAGATTTTATTAATCTTACTACTAAAATATTAAATATAGTAAAAAAACCTTTAGAATTGGAAATTAAAATAATATGAAAGCAACTGCTGTATTACTAAAATATAAAAGATTAATTGAGCTAGAAAAAATTATTAGTCATTTAAAAAAATATCCAAATATAATAGATGAAATAATTGTATGGGATAATACTAAAATTAATATGTGTGGTATGGGTAGATATTTAGGAGCTTTACAAGCAAAAAATGATATAATTTTTACAGTTGACGACGATGCTATACCTTTGAATATTGAACAACTATTTAAAAAATATATAGAATTTAAAAAAGCTGGAAAAGAACGAATTGTTAATAATATGAAACCAGGTGCTTTAAAAAAGTATAAAAAATTTGCTCAAACAATGATGGGTTGGGGTGCATTTTTCCCAAAAAGTTCTATATCTGTTTTAAATAAATATATAAATGTATATGGTATCGATGAATTGTTAATAAGAGATACTTCTAGAATTTACACAAGTTTATTTGGAAAATGGCATTCTATCGAAGCTAAAATAAAAGAATTCCCATCTGCTTCTGATAAAAAAATAGCACTGTGGTTGCAAAAAAATCATAAAATAAATAGAAGAGAATCTATTAAAAGAACAAATTATTTAAAGAAATTGGACAAAAAATGAAAATATTAATTTTATACAGATACACAAAAGCTAAAAGCTTTAATCATTTTTGCAACACTGATTTTTATCAATATTTAAATCAGCTACCAAACACAGAAGCTAAATTTTATGGGGTTAATGTTCACGAAATATATCCAGAAATTTGTTTAACGTCATATGATAATAATTTAACTATGAAAGATTTATATAATTTATACAATTTTGATGTTTTAATTGTCGCTGGAAAAAACAGAACATTTTTTACTTCATATGAAAAAGAATCATGGTTACCAAAAGATTTTAATACCTTTAATTGTTTTAAAATATTAATTGAACCAGATTATCATAAATATAGAAATGATAATTGGATAAAAAATAATAATATAAATCTTATTCTTCATAGACATAAAAATAATGCTGTTCGTGGCAATGAGGATTTTCCTGAATTGACACACATATGGTTTCCTTTTTCTGTTGATACTAATATTTTTAAACCATCGAATATTCAAAGACAAAATAAAATATGTTTTGTTGGAAATTCAAAATCTAAAAGTTATTATTATAGAAAAATAGCATCTGATAAATTAGAAAAAGAAAATTTAATAGATTTTAAAGGATTACAGTTTGAACAAAATTATATAAATACATTACAAGAATATACTATTTATTTAAATGGAATTTCAAATTTTAATATCGATTGTGCTAAAGCGTTTGAAATTATGGCAAGTGGTGGAATAATGTTCACTAACGATTGTTATAATGGATTTCAAGATTTATTTCCTGATTGCTATATCACATATCAAAATGATTTTTCAGATTTAATATCAAAGGCAAAAAATATTTTAAACGATAAGAAATTACAGAAAAAAATTATCAAAAAAGGACTGAGTTATATTGCTACAAAACATACTCATTTACAGCGTTGTAAAGATTTATTAAATATAATCAATAAAACAATCGATAAATTTAGAAAACCGATAGATGTCGTATATGTCGTTGGGAATTTATCAGATGATGCATGGGATAGATTTCGATATTCATATGAATCTTTGTCCAAAAATAAACAGTTTAATGTATGTGTATCAGAAGTCGGAAAAGAATCTAATATTAATAAAATAAAAGAATTTATTTCTCAATTTAAATATCATTACGAATATAAAGAATCTTTTGATGCATCCGTCGCAAAAAACAATGCGTTTAAGTATATGATTCAGTCAAATATATTTACATTTATGGATATCGACATGCTTATGCCAAATAATTTTATAGAACAGATAATTGATTTTTATAATAAAAATAAAAAGTGTTTTTTGTGTTCATATGTACGATTAAAATCTAATATTCATAAGTATAATGAAGCTTTGCTTAATTTTAATCAAGAAGATGTTAAATCTACTGTTGATTCTGGTATACTTGTGTGCGAAAAAGAAGCATATGAGTTTTTAAATGGATTTGATGAAGAATATAGAGGTTGGGGCGGTAGAGATTCTGATTTTTATAAAAGATTACAGACTATAAAAAATTTAGAAATAAATAAAAATCTTATATTATTTCATCAATATCATAATAGAAATTTTGGCGCATATAAAGAATATAATAAAATTAGATATAAAAAAAGATTAAATGAATATACACAAAACATAAATGCTATTTCATCTATAAAAGGAATAGCAGATAAAAGAATAAACGATATTCTATATATTTTGAAAAAAAATAATATTAAAGTATGTTTATTAAATCACACATGTTATGAAGCAATAAAAAATAAAAAATTTACTTACCCAATGCATATTGGGGTTGATAATATAACAAAAGCATCTAAATATATAAATGATAATATAGTTTTATTTGATATGTTATCTTCTACTAAAAAAATAAAATATAAAGATACTACTGTTTGTGTTCCATTTCCAGTAGTTAAATATTTAAAAAATTTAGGATATACAGATATAAAATGAAAATTGGAATTTTAATCACAACTTTTTTGAGAAATGATTTATTACAGCAGTGTTTAAACGCTCTTTCCTTGTATTGGAATGAAGATTATTATTTTATCGTTGTTGACCAAAATCAATCCAGTTGTTTAGATTCTATAATTCTTCCAACAAACATTAAAGGAGAATTTATAAAAACAGAATTTGATATAGGAGCTTTAAAAGCTAGAAATATAGCCATTAAACGATTTCATGAATTAAATATTCCTTTTATTCTGATGAGTGCGGATAGTATAATATTCAAAGATAAATATGACTTTACTGTAATACAAGAATTTTTGAATAAAGAGAGTGATAGATTTTTATGTGGATTTAATATTAAGCATAGAATCGCTTGGGAATGTGATATGCAAAAAAAAGATTGTTTTCATCTTGATATACCACGTAGAAAGATAGTAGAATATAAAAATATTAAATTTCAACCTGTTGATTTATGCAGAAATTTCTTCCTTGCTAAAACTAATTTATTAATAAATTCATTATACGATGAAGATAGAAAAATGGCAGACCATGAAACTTCATTTTGGAGATGGAAAGAAAAAGAATATAAATGTTATTACACAGATAATATTGAAGCTAATTATGTTTTAAATAGACCAAATGAATATAATAAAATGAGAAATCGTTTTGGAGAAATTAGAAGAATTATGATGCAAAAGTATAATTTATCAGAATGGGTTAAATATTCCTCAGAATTAATTGAACATTGGAATGAATGGAGAAAAAATGAAAAACTATGACAAAACAGATATTATAAACAGATTAAAACGAAATGGACTTAAACCTATTTATAACAAAAAAACACATCAATTAATGTATTTTAAAAAACCAAAATCAAGGTCTGTGGGAATAAAATTATTGGGTTATCTTGATTTTCTAGGAGTAAAGGCTATTTAAATATGAATGAAATCTTACTAAAACGCATATGCCACTTAATAGCAATCACTTATGCCTTATCTAAAGAAGATGTTTGGGAAATCTATCAAAAGAAACAATCTTTAGATGAAACATTAAAACTTGCTTCAAAAATTGGCTAATATTCGTTATATTTCAATTTTAAGCGATTTTTTTAATTATTCAATGAATGTATTGAATTATTAATAATCGTTGATATTTGCACTATAAAATAGACTAATCTATGTGGTTTAAATCATAGGTGATTATATGTTATATTACTTTTTTATTGTTTTTGTATCAGTTATACTTCATGAGCTTGGTCATTTATTATCATCTCTGTATTTTAAAATTAAAGTGAAAGCTGTTTCTGTTGGATTTGGAAAAATATTATTTAGAAAAAAATGGAAAGATATTGAATGGAGAATATCTTTAATACCTTTTGGTGGATATTGTGATATTGAAGAAGATATAAATAAATCTAATAGTTTATCATCATTAAAATATTGGAAACAAGTTATTATTTTATGTTCGGGAGTTTTTGTAAATTTTCTTATAGCTAGTATTTGTTATTTATATATGCATAAATCTATAATATATGGAATTGTTATTGATTTATTTTTAATAAAAAATATGTGCATAAAAAATTATTTAAATGTAGCTATGACTATAAATTATTTAAATATAAATTCTTATATAATACAAATAAGTGTATTAAATTTATTTTTAGCAATTACAAATTTATTACCTATACCAGCTTTAGATGGTGGATATTTATGGATGTTTCCAATTCGTAAAAAAATTGGGGAAAAGTTGTTTGCAAAAATTATGAATATATCGTTTAAATTTCTTATTGTATTTCAATTAATTTTAATAATTTATTGGTGGATATTATGATAGAACAAATATTAGGATGGATAGGAAATGGTTTGTTTTTTTATGGAGTTTATGCGTTAGCTAGAAAAAATGTTTTAGGTTTTTATTCTAATGCAATGGCAAATTTTATGTATGGAACTCAAGCGATTTTAATGTTCAATTGGGCATTATTGATTTGCTCATTAGGATTGTTATTGCTCAATATTTATGGAATTTTAAATTGGAGAGATAAAAATGTATAAAGTTATTTATGATGATGATACTATTTTTATAGGTGGAAATCTTAGACAATCAAGATGGAAAGAAATAAATAAAAATATTAAAAGTTTAGAATGTAATTTAACAGATAGAAAAATTTTATTATCTGGATATGAAAAATATAATTTTTTAATTGAAAAAGCATGGGTGACTTCTACAAATCAACAGTTCGTTAGTGCTGTTTATCTACTCGGATTACGTTATAATAAGGTTGATGTTATCAAAATAGATTGTATAAATAAAAAAATAACTCAATCTAAAAAAGCATTTGGTAAAGAAATTTCTGATTCATCTACAACAGGTTGGAAAAATGGAATTAGAAATAATGCTTGCGGATTTGAGATTCAGTAAAATTAGACAGACAGGGGATTTAAAATTTGAATTCGAATTTTTCCTTCAAATCTATTATTTACAGGAATATCAAATGTACCTGAAAAGCACCTAAAACTAGCGTATAATGTAACTTTTTTGTTTCCATTGGGCAAATCTTCAATTAATTTATAAGAATCTTTATATAAATAAGTATGAAGTGTTTTATCATCTGTATTAACAACATTTCTATATAATATATTTACTTTAATAAACGGAATATAAATCTCAGGCATCTCTCCTAATTCTATTTTCCATCCATAACTTTGGTCTACTAAATAATCAGGAACTTCTCCAACATCTTCTCTATATTTCATTTCTTTCCAATCAGTTTCAATTTCTCGCACAATATTTAATGAATTTAATTGTTTATTTTTTTTATTAAAATCATTATCTATCAATTCATTTTTTGTATTTTGTTCAATGATACGAGCTTCATTTTCAATTTGTTTGTTTTGAATATATTTAATTTTTTTTCTTCGACTATTAAATTTCATGATTATTTTGTGTACTTTGATATTTTTTTAAAATTTTTTAAATTTTTAGCTGTAATTAATAATTTTACTTCAATAGGAAATAATTCAGCAAAATAAATATTTTTATTTTTCGTTGTTCTATTCTCAGAATCTCTTGTGTATGTTGAACCGACTTGAGAATATTCTTCATCTTGAACATCGAATTCTTCTGATGAAGCTCTATTAGCTTTAGAAAAATAACATAATGTTCCATCAACTTTAATTTGATATTTATTTTCTGATATTTTTATATATCTAACCATTTTAGATGAATGTGTTGATAATGATGGAACAACAGAATTTGCGAGAGGATAAGTATCTGCATTATTTATTTCAAAATATAATTTTGTGTATGGCAATGTGTTTGTTTCATAATCGGATTTCACTGGAATATTGATAAATTGCTTTGTGCTTGTGTTTACTGCTAAAGGTTTAGCTTTATCAGTGCTATAAAATAAACGATTATTTTGCAAATAATTAACATCTACAGTTCCGATTGTATTTGTTGATGCAGGACTGAATGTTCCTGTTTGTGTTATTGTATAATATCCGCCACCAATGAATGTATATTCGCCACCAATTAATTGATATAAAAGCCCATACATTGTTATAGCTGTTGTATCAACTTTATAAGGAACTGATTTTGTTGTGTTTTTGGTAGTTATAGTTTCTTTTTCCCATTCATCTAATCCAGCATTATATGTCCATGTGACCTTGACATGAATTCCTTTTCCTGTAAAATTAGAATTCGAAACAGAATCTAAAGCGTATGCGAAAAATGTTTCATACTCATAATCATCGACTTCTGGAACATAAACTACATTATAATATGATTTTAGTGAATTAATTTTTCCATTAATTTTTTTATCATTTGAACCATCATTAAAAAACATATCACCTTCAAACCATTTACTTGTTAAATTCCAATTAGTTACTCCAGAATCTATTTCGTCTGATGTATATTCTGAACTATAAGAATTTGGTGGAGATTCTCCTTGATATAATGTTGTAGAATCACCTTTTAAAACATAATAATTATATCCCCATTGACTATAATCAGAAAAATATTGTGGGATTAAAAATTGAGCATCAGAGTATGTTTTTGTCAACACATCTATATTAATATAGGGAAATAAATTCTCAGATATATCTACTATTTGAGAAAAAGAATACGTAACGCAAGCTGGATATAAAGAATTTTCAACAGTTGTACCGTTTCCTAAAGGATATGTTAAAATATACGCATTATAATCAACAATATCAGGAACAATATTATCTATAACAGGTAAAGCTTTTATCCAATCACTATCGTATAAAGTATGCGTATTTTTTATTGAATTTTGTTTAGTAGGTAGAGATGATAAATCAGAATTTTTTGATGTTAAATCAATATCATTCTGTTCAGTAGTTTTATAAATATGATTAATTTTAAATTTGGTAGTATTAAATTTCATAATATTTTTATGGAGTATTAAAATATAAACTTAAATCAAAATAAAGAGGATATTTATTTCCACTTATTCTTGATACATTATACAAAGCAAATTGAAATATCCAGTTATTTTCACCATTTTCTTTCCAAATATAATAATATGTTCCGCCCCAAGAAGCATTTTCTATAGAACTTCCATCCAAGAATACAATATTATCATCTGTATAAAATTGATGATGAACATACACATTTGAAATTATTTTTTCAGGAAAATTTTCAAATTCTTGATTGATAGAAATTCCATCAGAAAAATTATAACTATCATCTAATAATTCTTTATTTACTAATTCAATTTTTCTTATATTTTTATTAAAATAAATTGGTTTATTAGTTATAATACGTTTTTCTAATCTTGATATATCAATAGAATTTTGTTCAGAATTTTCATATAAATTTTTAATTATTTTTTGTTGTTCTTTTGGCATATTTATTCCACGTATGAATCTGTGCTTGGGTCATATTTTCTAGAAATTCTTGTAGATGTTAAAGGAAATAGATATTCTTCGCTATTTTCATCAGGATATGTATCGTCTATTTCTTGTAATTCTGTTAATGACTGTTGATTACTTGCATTTATATTGATTCTCATTGAATCCGATGAGATAGTTAAACTTTTAATTGAAATAGGAAATCCATTATTATTATTAAAAATATTTGCAGTAGTTGTGTTATCTATATTTACTCTAGTTAATAGTTTTAAATTATAATAATAATAAGCATCAATTGTCAATTGCATATTAGCATTTGTTATTGGCAAGACTTGTCCATTAATTGTTAATAATTTAGAATATTCTAAATCAGCTACTTTCTGAGCATATCCTTTTTCCACAGTTACATAGGAATCACCTGAAGCTTGTAATTTTCCTACATAATTATAGCTCTCATCTTTTTCAGAATATAATCCATCATCCTTATCAACGTATTTTTTAACTGTTCTTAATTCTCCATTTGAAACGGATACATCTAAATATGGTGCAGAACCTACAGTATATTCTCCTAAATCCTCTACAGTATTTTCTCTAACTCTTTGTCTATAATAAGGAGTTCCTATCATTTCCCATGTATCAGAAGTTAATGAAGATAAACTTGTGCCAATATAACGATTCACATACCATTGTTTATTAGTTATAATATTTCTAGCTGTAGCTAACCAGAAATATTCCCAGTTTTGTTTAAATTCAAAATCTCCATTTTCAATATCTGTAGCGATTGAGCCTTTATTGTTTATAATAGTTTCAATAAATCTATATCTTGATACCGTTTGTGTAGTTCTTTTTCCTAAATTAACACGTACACCTTTATAAACTTCAGGATTATCATCGTTAGGGTCTACATAAGGATTATAAATTTGAGGATTTTGAACTAAAATATCATACAATCCCAATGAATCATCTATTGAAGGCAAAGATAAAGCCACCTTTTGCCTATTATCTGATGGTTGAGTCATTGTGGCTGAAACTTCTATCATATCATTATTATCTGAATAAATACAATTTAAATTTGAAACTTTACCATGAAATTCTAAATTACTTCCTATATAAATTTTAACATCATTTTGATTTGTTAATTCTACTGTTCCACCATTTAAAGGTGAATTAATTGCATCGTGTTTACGTGCCACGTTAAATATCGCTGTGCTTTCTTCATCTATAGTATGAGTTATTGATATTGATGATAAAATTAAATCATCACTTGCTAATTCGACATCATCAATATAAACATGAAAATCTGTTCTTGAATAAGGAGTTATTGAATCAAACGTATTTGCTAACCATTTAAAATCAGTATTTAATTGAAACGTATTAGTTTGTAAATATTGAAAGTCAGTATCTAAGAAAAATCCTTCTATAAAATCAAATTGTGTATCTATCGAATATAACTCATCTGATAAGAACTGAAAATCTGTATCAATAGAAAAAACTTCACGTTCATCAATCATATGAAGTTCGCCTGTTGAATCAGGTGTTGTAGTATATGTTAATGATTCAGCACTAAATGTTTCTATTGTATCTAAATTATCAACTTCACTTAAAGAAATAATTGTTTGTGATTCTAAATCATTAATATCAACTTTTACAACTTTTCCATCAGCACAACTAACATAAATATAATCAGTATTTGAATTATATGAAACATCAGTTGCATTTGAAACATTAGAAAGAATTGCACCTGTAACAACTGGACTTGTTGGAGTGGATATATCTACGTGTAATATTTTTGCAGGATTTGTATCTGTAACAAAAATTAGTGAATTTGCTGATATTATTTTTGTGGCATAATCGGCTTTTTCAAATTCTTGAATTGACCATGAATCTGATACAGTTATTGTGTCGTCAATCGAAACCTGTTCAGGATTAGATTGAATATTCCACGTATCATTAACATTAACATTTTCATCTAACGATGATTGTTCAGGATTAGATTGAATTTGCCATGTATCGTCAACATTAACAGTTTCATCAAAGTCAAGTGTTTCATCTCCTGAATAAGCTTCTGTAGGCGATGTAAAATTAGCAGTCCATCTAGCAATTCCTTT
>Ga0180433_10001357_pt1 | contig 40956 bp, 40 predicted proteins | sample SS_ome_8_FD_132980 | JGI IMG/M metagenome (GOLD analysis project Ga0180433, IMG submission 132980) | Hypersaline lake sediment archaeal communities from the Salton Sea, California, USA - SS_1_D_1 metaG | ecosystem: Environmental > Aquatic > Non-marine Saline and Alkaline > Hypersaline >... | reverse complement strand
CCGCTATAAGGCACTGCTATAGTGTGATGATGCAGGGCAATAATTCTATTTTCTAATGTACTATGGGTGAATTGCCTTCCCATCCAATCAAGTTGTTCATCGCCTATCTCACCCGTACTCACGTCGTCTTTAGCGCTACAAACCCCAACGATGATGGTGTTTTTTTCTGGAAGGAGCAAAGTGGAGCGTCTTGGACCTATGAATTTCTCGAAAAAAATAATTCCATTGTTCTTCACGTCGTGATTACCTGGAATCGCAATAATGTGCGGTGTGGCTTCCTTGAGCCTTTCGTAATAAGGCATGAACTTTTGATATTGTTTATATCGTCCTTTATGGACGAGATCTCCACTGACTACTACCGCATCGGGCTTATTTTCCTTGATGTATTGAACGACATTATCAAAATACTCGTCCTTAAACTCTGAGCCATAATGCATGTCAGTAACTTGAATAATATTTACCATATTACATCCCATTCAATTTATTATTTATATATGTAATAACATCTTTTACATTTAAGGTTTCATTTTCAATAAATCCCTGTCCATATTCAACGTTTCCACCGCCTTTTCCTCCAAAATTAGACACGCAATCTCTTACAAAAGAGCCAATGTTAAAATCTAACTCTTTTGATGGGTTGACTCCTAACATTCCTATTACTCCAATTCCTTTATCCATTTTATCAACAAAAACTGTGATTGCGTCCTTGGATTTTTTCATGATTCTCTGGCTTAGGTTTTTTAGGTCTTTTTGAGGTATGGCTTCATAAGTCTTCACGATTAGCTTGAAACCTTTAAAATCAGTTGCATCTTTGATGAGATTTTCAGTATAATCTGCGCTTAATAGTTTTTCGTGAGCTTTTAATTTTTCTTTCCCTTCTGTCCACTCAGAGTAGAGGTTCTTTACTTTTGATAATATCTCTTCTTCAGGAACATTCAGATTCAAAGAAGTTTGTGAAATTATATCACCATCAAAAGTCGTGACAGAACTTAAGCTTAAATCTTCCTCGTTAATTTTTCCAGTTTTCAAGGCTTTATTCACATTATTTCGCTTTTCTAATAACTCCTTAGCTCTATCTGGGACTTTATTTATATCTACATTAAAAAAGATTTGTAAATCTGATTCAATTTTCTCGTGTTCTTCTCCAATCTTTTCCGTGGCTCTTCCCGCCGTAAATGTTAACCTCACGACACCGTCTTGTATCTTCTGTGATTTAACGATCTTGATTTCTCCCGTTTCAGAAGTATTATTAAGATGAGTTCCTCCACAAGCTTCGACATCTACTCCGGGTACCTCGACTACTCTAATATTTTTACCTGGTACGGCTCCTCCTTGATAAAGACTCATTCCATACTTCTGTTCCGCCTCAGTACGGGGCATGAAAGAGAGGTTCAAATTGATACCTTGACTCACTATTTCATTAGCCCTTTTCTCGATCTTGATGAGGTTGTCTTTAGAAACTTGCGCGTAATGAGTAATGTCCAAGTGTGCATTTTTTATCGTTTTTTTCGCACCAGCTTGATTCACATGATTGCCTAAAATTTCTTGAGCTGCGGCGTTCACTATATGTGTTGCTGTATGATGTTGCGAAAGTTGAAATCGCCAATCTTCGTCAACTTTCACTTCCACCATGTCGCCTTCTTTAAAATTTGGTATATCATCGAGAACATGAATCACGTGATTGCCTTGCTTGATGACATCGTTAAATTCTTGACCATTAATAGTTCCAATATCGTGAAGTTGCCCTCCAGAGGTTCCATAGGCAACAGATTGGTCCAAAACGACCATATTTTTGGAGATTTTTAATACTTTAGCAGTATTTGAAAGGTTGGTATAATCATAATAATAGAGAGACTTTGTTTCTGGTAGGTTTTCGAGTTCTATATCCGCTTCCTTTCCGGTTGCGTGAACTTGTTCGATCTTTTCGTGTCTCTCAACAATTAATGTGTAGAAATTATCTGGTATTTTCACATTCATATCAAATTTCTTTGCCGCAGCTTTTACCATGTCAGGACTAATGCCATTTGAATCATAAATTTCAATGAGAGTTTCTGTAGAAATATCGCCTTTCTTTAAAATCTTATCCAAAATCTTAGCAGCTTTTTTTTTAGTGGCGTAAAACTTCTCTCTCTCCACTTTTAGAATTTCTCTAATCTCATCTAAATGATCGGACACCTCGGGAAAGATTTCCTTTAATTCTTCGGCGTGCCAAGCGCATACATCGGCCATATCAATATTCCACTTAAAATTATCGATGAAACTGATGGCGCGCCTGAAGATCACTCTTAAGTTATAGCCTCCCCCTACATTAGAGGGGAGTTTTCCGTCGTTAATAGCAAATAACAGGCTTCTTGCATGCTCTGCTATTGAGTAAAGCCCCGTCATTGGCATGATTTTTTCCCTTAATTCATCAACGCTTACCTGTAATTCATCGGCAACTTTTTGCCACGCTGCGTCCATGTCTTCTACTTCATCAATATTCAAATACGCAGAGAATTGTGAAAATTTATTATATAACTCTAAATCCAACTCTATTTTGGTTTTCTCTCTTAATCGCTTGAGAACTAAAGGAAAGATGGCTTCATACATGTTTGGTGTTCCCTGCGAGAACCAAGCAACTCGTTCTTGACCGAGTCCCATATCTAAAACTTTTAACTTCAGTTCTCGAGGTCCTTCAGGAGTTTGTTCAAACATTGTATACACTTGGTTGAACAATTCCACGCCTCTACTGAAGAATTCGAGACTGCATCCAAAGGAGCCACCACCCGCCCAAGAGTCTTCGTGAATGGTTATTTCTTCCTTGGAAAGTCCAACTCCTTTAGTAATAAAGTCGTGCATGTCCATGAAAAGCTCTCCTTGATGCCATTCTTCAGGTGGAACGAAGAGATGTTGACCGACCATAACGAAACCTGTACAATGGGAGCCTGTAATGCCTACATTTTCAATGTCGTTGAACCTCAAGCAAAATTGGGGAATTATCAACTTTTTTGCGGGGGGTTCGACCTCTCCCGTAATCACATAGGGTTGGAAAGCAGATATAGACGCAATCGTAAACTCAGAAGTAGGATTCCACCTAGCCACGCAGGGATATCTTTTAATTGGTTTATACCCTCTTGGTTCTAACACTTCTACCATCTTCTTCCACACCTCTACAAAAGACAATTGAATAGGAGATGGATTGTCAATGACAACTTGAAATCCTCCAGAACACGCTGGATCTCCACAAACATCTCGATTTTCGTGAGTTGTCCAAAAATAAGTCCCGCAACTACAATGCTTTCGCATGTATCCTAATTTTTTGAGCTCTTTTGTGGGATAATATTTATCAGGTTCCTTTGAGGCGATTTCTTTAAATACTTTTTTTTGTTCCTTATCTGAGAGCATCTTTTAATTTTTCACGCATTAAAACTATAGAATAATCTTCAAACAATAATAAATAAAGGATGGGTTTTCCTAATATTTTTTATCAATTGTGAGAGAATTAATAACATCATTTTAATAAACATGGAAGGTAAATAATCTATAGAAACAACATCATGAGCGATATAGATCGTCAATTTACTTATAAATGCGTTGTTGTTGGCGACGCACAAGTTGGAAAGACATCCTTGATACTCAAATATACGAAAGGGACGTTTAATGAAGAATATATTATGACGCTTGGCGCGCAGTTAAGTAAATATCAGGATGTTGTGGAAGGACACGATATTAAGTTAGTCTTCTGGGATATTGCCGGGCAAACAAATTTTAGCCAATTACGTCGTAGTTTTTATAAAGGAAGTAGCGCTGCAATCATCGTGTTTTCTCATGAAGAAAACGAGTTAGGTGATAGGAGCTTTCAAAACATACCTAAATGGCTGGAGAACATTAAAGAATATTGCGGTGATATACCCGTTGTCTTGTTTGGTAATAAAATTGATTTAATCGATGTTAACGATCTTATATTAAACAAGGAGCATCCAAAATCAGATCACAATATCGTTAAACTCATGAAGGAACTTCACATTCTTGGATATCTCAAAACAAGTGCTTTGACTGGAGAGGGTGTGACGTTTGCGTTTAAAACTTTGACGAATTATGTATTCCAAATTAAAGAGAAGAATCAAGGATCTTAACTCTTCTTCTAATAATGTTTGCATAACATAAGAACATTTATAATGGCATATAATTATTATTTTCTATAAAGAGTATAATTTTTAACATCATCACCAATTATTAAATGGTGGCATGATAAAATGAGCGAAGAAAAAGATATATACACGTTCAAAGTAGCAATTTGCGGCGATGGAGCCGTTGGAAAAACATCCTTGATAAATCGTTTTGTAGAGGGAACCTTTACTAGAGAATATCTCGTAACATTGGGTGTAGAGATAACTAAATATGGTCGTGAGGTTAGAGGTGATGAAGTAAACTTGATCTTCTGGGACCTTGCTGGACAAGATCAATTTTCTAAAGTACGTCAGAGATTTTTTTCCGGAACTAGTGCGGCAATTTTAGTATTTTCTCACGAGCAGAACGAAGAGGGTGAAAAAAGCTTTCAACACCTACAAAAATGGCTTGACCACATCAGGGAGAATTGTGGTGACATTCCTATTATCTTATTTGGCAATAAGGTCGATTTACTTGACGAAAACATATATTTAGATGAGAATTATCCCAAATCAGATGCAAATCTTAAAAAATTAGCAAGTAATTTTGGGCTTCTAGATTATTTTAAAACAAGCGCGCTCACTGGGGAAGGAGTCATGAGTTCGTTTAGAATACTCACGCATGAATTACATAGATTGTCAAAAGAACGAGCTAATCGCTCATAAAATACTTAATTATTTAGGAAAGATGAGACATGTCTGAGAAACTTGTTTTTAAAGTAGTTATAGTTGGTAACGGAGCGGTAGGAAAAACTAGTTTAATTCGTCGTTTCGTGCACGATAAGTTTGAAAAAGATTATCTGATGACTTTAGGGACGGATGTAACGAAATACAAAGACCAGATTGAAGGAAATGATATTACTTTCATTATATGGGATATGGGAGGACAAGAGGCGTTCGCTGAAATGCGGAACAAGTTTTTTTATGGAACTAACGCGGCCATCGTTGTTTTTTCTCACGAAGAGAACGAAATTGGTGATAATAGCTTTACCAGCATTCCAAAATGGCTTGGAGATATATCAAATCTTTGCGGTAAAATTCCTACCATTTTATTTGGAAATAAGATAGACCTCGTGGATAGTGAAATGCTGTGGAGTAATAATGAACATCCAAGATCAGATCATACTCTCAAAAAATTAGCGAGTGATCTAGGTCTTCTTGGTTATTTCAAGACAAGTGCACTATCAGGAAAAAACGTTAAAACTGCGTTTAAAACGCTTATGAATAAATTATATGAATTCTACAAGGAGCAAAAAAATCTTCCTATGAGAAAAATGTCATTTTAGAATCAAACACATTAAAATTCTAAAACTTGGAGCCTTGAATAGCCTTTTTTTATGAAATCGTAATCTAATAGTTCAATTTTTTCGGGTATTACTTTTAAAAGCATTTTTCTCTTTCCTCGAACGATTTTTTGCGCTCGCTCGAATCCTTCATCACCTTCCTCTAGCAAAACTAAGTTTTTTCCGGAGGCCGTGATCTGCATTCCTTGAACTTTTCCCGTATCCATTGGTGTATATATACCAATGCTCACATTGGGATTTTCTCTTAAATTTTTTACCTTTCGACCAGGGGCAGGACCCACATAAATCGCAAAATCGTCTGGACCTGCTTTTTTATCTATATAAAAATCCATCGGAGTGGCTCGTGGCACGTCATCCTTACATGTACAGAGCACGAGTACCTTTCTTTCTTTTAAAAAAGCTCTAACTTCCTCTTTAATCTCATCTTCTGGCATTTGCTTAAATTTTTGATCCATTATTTCTACCACTCGTTATTTATTATTAATATTTTACTTCATTACTATAGATTTCTTCTTTTTCTTCTTTGTAGAACTCCCTCCTACATCTACAAAGCCACCTCCCCCGAAGTCAAAATCTCCCTCTGATGCAATCACTAGAAGAATTATGATAACCACGATTATTAGCAAGAAAGAAAATATCATTAAGTATCCTAAGATGCGAAAAACTATGAACGCCCAATACTCTTCCTTTACTTTTTTTGTTGTTGCCGCTCCATATAGCAGTACTAATAAGGCAACAATTATTAATATGATTGCTGCAATTATCATTAATATCCAATTAGTCACGCCGAAAATCAGAAAGAATATGATTAGGATTCCTAAAGAGCCAAGTGCAATAAATAAGAAATGATACCAGAAATTGCCTCCCGCAAGGAATCGCTCTTTTAGAACTATTCCAAGAAAAATAATAACTGCTGTACCTCCAACTGATAAACTCACGAATGCGTGAACATAAGTCGATAAACTTATTTCCCAAAGTACAATCATTGATATGGGCACTGCAATTATTCCCGCAGAGAAAGCAAATGTGAAATAAGCAATGAGTGCCATAATGGTTTGTCCTTTTCGAGCATATATGAAAAACAAGAGGAACAATATTGCATTAAAAATATTCATTATAATATATAAAAAAAGGGCAATATCGGGAGATGTTATTATTTGAATGTAATATATGGCAAATGTTAGCTCACTAATCAACCATATTAAGGATCCGATGAAAATCGTTGGTAAAACGTTTTTCATAAATACTTCGCGTTCAGAATCCGTGAGAATATATTTTTCTATCATGATTAATGGGAGTAGAAGATAAATTTAATTTTGTTATATCAATATTTATACTTCTAAATATAATAACTTAAGTTTCAAAAAATAAAATGAGGAATTATTTGAATACAATCCTACTTTAAAGATATTAAATAGCAAGTTTATACTTCAAAAAGAAGATTATATTGGGATAGGAGGAATATCGGAGGATTCTGAGTCTACGGCAGTTCGCACATACGGACTTATAGGTCCGCGTCCTAGCACCATGATTTTTACCTTCTTAGCTAAATTTGGGTCCATTGAAGTTCCGAATTTTAATTGAGCGTTGTCAGGAATGTCGTTTGTGATTGTAGAAATGATTTTATCAACTTTAGACAGCGATAATTTATGATCTCCTGTTACTGATACTAAACAATGGTCGACTTTTTTCGTGTTTGGTTTTAATAGAGGGTTATGAAGGGCTAATTTTGATTTGTTAATTAGATCATTTTCAGTTCCCATAGACTCAGTTATCCCGATTAACCCCGAAGGATATTCCCCGTTCTTTTCAAATACTTTTTTTATATCAGCAAAATCAATATTAACTATACCACAATTGTTGATCAAGTTTACAGATTCACTAATTGTTTTCACTAAGACTTCATCCATTATTTTAAAACATGTGAGCATTGGCGCTTTCGGAAGAAATTGAACCAAGTTATCGTTGGGTAAGGGGATTAGCGTATCAGAGAATTTTGCCATATTCTTGAGTCCCATTTTCGCTCTTTGTCTCCTCATATTTCCTTCTGATTTAAAAGGTATGGAACATAGGGTCACGACCATTGCATTATTCTTTTTTGCTTCCCGGGCGATAATGGGAGCCGCTCCAGTTCCTGTTCCACCACCCATTCCAGTCAAAATAAATACGATATCTGCTTGCAACATTTTTCTGAGACTATCTACATCATCTTCTGCGGCACTTGCTCCGATATATGGGTTGTTCCCCGAACCTAATCCATTACATCTATCTTTTCCTATAAGAAACTTGTTGTTTGAGTTAGAATAAAACAAATCGTGTGCATCAGTATTTATATTGAGGGTTTCTGCGCTGTTAAATCCTAATTCGGTTAAACGACTCACAATGTTATTCCCAGCACCACCCACACCCACAACAAGCGATTTGACCTTTAATACTTTTAATAAGTCAGCTAAATAATCATCATTATCATATGTTTTATCTGGAAATTGTTCCTTATTGCTTTGAGCGAGTTGTTTGAAGCTAGACCTCGCAGAGAGTCTTTGTTGCGGCACTATATCTACTATGTCCTCGACTTTTGGAGAAAATTTTTTTGGTTCAGGCGTTATGGTTTTAGTTTGGAGCGTGAAGGTTTTATATTGGGTTTGTTTGAGTAAGCCAATTTTATCATTCATGGGATTCAAAAATATCAACAATATAAGGGTATTATTTTATAATATTCAAGTCATATCTCAATAATATTTACAAGTAATATGCCCGTAATATCACGGTAATACATTTTTTCTATATTTCGTTCGTGTTATTGTAAAAACAAATTTTGGCACACTCTATATTTATATATTCTTGTTTTCATGTATTTAGTGTTAAGGATTGATTTATTATGGACATTGACTATAATAAAAAAGCCACTTCAGAGGCTTTAAGCGATTCTAAGAAACCGATGGACCTCATCTTAGTGAGAGCTATCATGAGTTGCACTACTTGTGGAAAGGAAAAAAAGTTTAGAAATCAATTCTTACGTAAGGATTTAGAGCTCATGGTAGTTGCGTTGAAAGTATTTGATTGGATGGTTTGCAATAAATGTGGCGAACTTTTTCGATTAGATTTAGAGTTCCGGGTTTAATGAATAAAACACTAATTTTAACCTTATCACTTTCTTATAAATCAAATTTAATTTCGCCGTAAGTTCCCCCTCCTCCCGGAGTGTATTCAATTTCGTCGTTTCGCATTGCTTTAATGATTTTTGCGATGCTTACATCAAATTTTTCGATTTTGCTGATAGAAATTTCAGTTAGAATATCAAACTCAGAACCCAGATCTTTTACGATTTTATCATATTCATTCAACACTGTTTTACTCGTCGTGCTCTTAATTCCTTTTACTGAACGAATTATGTCAACGAGTGGAATTGCGTTAATGTAAGGAGGTCTATGGGAGGGATGGTTTGGTTTTTCGTTATCAGAGATGACTTCAATTCTCTCACTTACACCTAATTTTATCTTGAAATTTTTACCTAATTCTTCCTTGCATGCAGGACATATCATCTTGTTTTTTGAAACTTGATTTACATATTGGAATCTAGCCTTTTCTGGTTCATCTACGAAATAAACGACAAATTCTTCAGTAAAGGAATACTGATTCAATCCCAAACTGCTTTTCTTCTTAGATTTTTTAAAGATTATACGCCTGCGGCACTTGTTACAAAACATGTTGTAATATTTGCCTAATTTTGGATGTAAACCAACATTTAATGAGATTTTTCTCCCATCTTTTCTTTCAAAAGCCAATAGAATTTCATCAAGGGATGGATTATCAATTTCAAATTTATTAAATTCACGCCCCAAAGCCCTAGGTCCCTCCGAGTGAGCGTCTGAATTGCTCAAGAACGAAATTTTATTGAGGCAATCCATCTTATCAGCAAGGTCCGTATTTGCTGATAACCCTAACTCTAAGAAGGATATCTTTTTTACCGCATCTTGATAACATTCTTCCAGCGTTTTGAACTTGTTCTGCCTGAAAATCGCTTTAAAAGGAGTAAAGGCGTGAGCAGGTCCTATAACGCCTCCTGAATCTGTTATTATATCAACAATCTCTGCAGGGGATAGATTAACTCGTGGCCTACCCCCCCATTCGTTTAAAATATTCTTAGAATGTGGTTTTAATTTTTTCTGAATTTCTCTAACAGAATCAAAATCTGGAAGCAAGACAACCTCGTGTACGCTTTCAACATCTTCAATCTCCGTTTGAAGCACAAAATTTACCCCTTTATAAGAATATGCTCTATCTTTATCTTTTTTTAGATTAGTTTCCATATATTTTAACCAATCAGGTTGCAGGATATCACCCGTACCTAATATATTTAGCCCCTTCTTTTTGCATGTCTCAATCATGGAGTCTAAATTGAGTTTTTTCGATACAGCTATTGAATGAGGCGAGTGTATGTGGAGGTCTGCGTTAAAAATATCCATACACTATCAAAAATATGATTGTTTAAAAAGTTTAAGAAGATGTTTATTAAGTAGTCAATTATTTAGTAAATATGATTGTCTGTATTAAGAAAAAAAACTATCAAATTATATGACTATAATTTATTTAGATTTCTAAAGAGTGATGGATTTTGTAGTTGATTATAAGGAGTGCACTGACAATACATACAATTTTGAGTTTTTTATTTCGCATTTTAATCCTCCATATTTGTTTTTAAATTCTTATTGCACTAAGCAGTTATAATAGATGAAGTTGTTATTGTTTTTTGATAGATCTATTAAAAGCTCATGTGGAACAAACATGAAATTTCCTTTTTTTGTGAGGTTTTAAGAAATTCAAAAAAAAGTTTTTACTAAATTTTTATTCATTCAAGCACCATTTTATCATTAACTTGATCGCTCAGTAATATTCTGAAATACTCCGTTTCGTCCTTAAAGAAGACTTTTTCCAACTTTCCTTGAACAAAAACAGTTTCGCCTTCTCGTGCTTGCTCGCAAAATCGTCCTCGGAATGAATTTACCTCATGGATGTCTTTTAAATTAACATTCTTAGGATGTTTATCGGATTCTAAGATGCTTATAGCGTTAATCTTGTAAGAACAGGGTGTAAAGATTGAATCAGTTGAATCTGATATATCTGCTTTAATTTTTATTCTTCCGTAGTTTTTATATCTATAATCGTGAAATGAACCCTTCCAATCTTCCGGGCTTTTAATATATCTCAAGAAGAAGTCAATCCCGTGAAATTTCCCTTGATGGAGCTTTCTATTTTCGCTTTTTATGAAGTCCTCGAATGAAATGTTAGAGCCTCCCACTCTCCATTCGTAGTGAGTTTTATATTCTTCAATCTCGTAACTCCGGCAGTGATTAGATGCTTTATAAATGTTGGTTAACTTATCTTGGAACTCAATTCCTATTTGAGTACCGTATATAATTAAATCAATATCAGAAGTATTTTTATTCAATCCTACCATTGAAGATCCAGTAATCCCGATTGAATTTTCCGGTAAATTTCCCTCGTTAATAAATAAGTCGCACAACAATCGCGAATATTTTTCAACTTCAGACACGCTTTCTTTTCCCTGCAAGTCTCTGAAATGTTCTCTTGGAGTATAAATCTTCTTGATATCTTTGTTTTTCACTCCTTGTAGTTCTAAATCTAGATTTTCTGAGAAGAAAAGATATTTTGGATAATTTTTTTTTAAAAAAGAGTATCTCTGTTTTAAATCGTAGATTTTAGTATACTTTTGACCTCTCCGTTCCCTATCACCTTTAGGATCAGGATAAAATCGAATGAAACATATTTTTCTCTCTTTAGGATGATGGATACCCTTCACATCGAAAAACAGGTTATCGCCTTTACTTTCGATATAATCTCCGTCAATTCCCTCGATGAAATCCATTTTATATTCATGAAATAATTATTATTAATATCTAGAAGGAGAAACACATTATCTTATTTGAGGCTTTTTGAAAAAAAATCATCATAGAAATTTTGATAAATAATGAGTGATATACTATAATATAACTAAACAGGGGATAAACGATGTTTTTTGAAATAAATGACGATGATCTACACAAAATAAGGGATGTCTTCAACATGTTTGACGAAGATGGAAGCGGAAGTATAACCCTCAACGAGTTTAGAGATATTTATGATGCTCTTGGACATTTTATATCTGAAAATGAACTCTTAGAAATGATGAATGATGCTGACACAAACGAAGACGGTTTCATTACATTTCACGAGTTCCTGCGCTTGTTTAAGAATCATATACATTTTAAAATTCAAGAAAAAAAACTAATGGAAGCATTTATGATATGTGATTGCAATGGCGATAAATACGTGACATTAAACGAGCTGAAGCGCATCATGCATGAAGTGGGTGAATATTTAAACGATAATCAAATCAGAGCCATGTTAAAAGATGCCGACATGGATAATGATAATAAAATAGACTTTAAAGAATTTGTCAACTTCATGAAACATAAATAAGGGTATAAAATTAGATTAATACTTATATGGTTTTTTTGTTTTTATTTGACTTTTAGGAATAGGTTGCTTGCTTTTCATTGCTTTTCTAACCATATCTTGAAACTGTTTTTTTTCTTTTTCAAAGGCTTTCCTATCTTTTTCTAGTTTTTCCCTTTCGCGTTTAATTTGATTTTTTTCATCTAAAATATTACGTTTTTCTCTTTCTAAATCTTTTTCTTCATTTCTATTCCTTGCTTCAATGCGTTTTAATTCATTTTCTAAACCCTTGTATTCTTTATTTAATCGACCAATATCATCTTCGAGTATGCGCTTTTTACTTTCCAAGTCATACTTTTTATCTTCTAAACGTGGTAGTTTTTTCTTTAAATCCTTTAATTGGATTTCGTGTTTTGATTTTTCTTTTTCTAAATTCTTTACTTCCTTTTGTGCTTTATCTCTAATTCGATCCAAATTATTTCTTTTTTTATCGATGACACGGGCTTTTCTTTCTAAATCGTCGTCTTTATATCTTAATTTCTTCTTTTCATCTTCAATTTTCCTTTTTTCATTATCAAGACGATATTTTTCAGCTGAGATTTTTTTTTTCAAATCATTAATATCACCATTCAAGCCATTTTTTTCGTTTTTAAGGGCCCTATGCTCGTTTTTCAAATCTCTTATCTGATTTTCTAATTTATTTATATTTTCTTTTAGGGAATCCTCTTTCTTTTCCATCCCAGGAATTTTAACTTGAATCTTTTTAATGCGATTTTGTGTCTTGGCTTTCTCCTGTGCTAAGAATCTCTTTTCATTATCTATATCTTCTTTCAGGCGTCCTAATTCTGCTCTAAATTTTTCCAGTTCAGCGTTTTTTCGATCGAGTTCTTCGCTTTTTGCTCGAATTTTATTATTATACTGCTTTTCTTCGACATTAAGGCGTCTTTTTTGATCTTCAATATGTTTTTGCACGTTACCTAATTGATCTTTTAAGTTTTTACGTTTGTTTAAAAGGTCTCTTATCTCTAACTCTCGTTCCTTCCTTTTTCGTTCTAGATCTTCAATAGTCCCTTGATATGATTCCATTTTTCGGACTACTTTTTCCCATTCCTCTTTCTCTTTAGATAATTTCAACCGTTCCTCTCTAATCTTCTTTAAGAGCTTCTCATCAGAGATGGAATCTTCAGGAATTTTAAAATTTATTTGAGACTTAGCAGGAGTATTCGGAACTTTTTCTTTCATCATAATATAGATCACGAAAATGTTTGATTAATTTTTTCTTCTAGTGTTATGATATTTTTTTAGTTAAAAAAAACCAATTGGAATAATATTGAAGTTATTTTTTTGACACGATTAATTTATATATTTTAATTTTTTCTATAGTAATATCAAAAAATACAAATTTCTAATAAAATAATATAATAAATGTGATTATTTTGAATTTTGACGAAGATTTTGACGAGGATTTAGACGAAGATTTAGAATCTGAGGACTATGAGCAAGATAATATTGAATCTAAAATACCCTCAAGAGAGAGTAAGAAAATAACTATATACTTCATGTCTACGATTGGTCCTGGTGAAAAAAAGCAAAAATTAAACGTGAACGATGGAAATTTAATTAGTGATATAAAAGAGACTGTTGGAAATTTATTTGCGTTAAATCCATTAGATTTTCATTTATCATACGGAGGGATCACAATGGACGAGAGCAATCAATTAAGCGAGTATAATGTTGCTGATGGAGAAGATATTTTATTAATACCGGCGAGTATTGCTGGAAAATCGCTTTTTTAAAACTTTATTCATTTCTTGATGGTATAAGAACGATTTCGTCCTCGTCAATAATATCGTAATCTTTGATTTTTTTCCCTTCCTTTAATATAATGCCTCCAGATGACAAGAGAAAATCTTTGAGGTCGTAATCAAACAAGATACCGAGGCTCTCCTTTACTTTACTAATTGAATCGGTTGATTCAATAATTTCAATCTTCTTTTTTTCTCCTGGTTCTATTAATGAAATCACGTGTACTCGGAATTTATCACCCAATTCAAGAGTTGTAATAGGTGGCATGTATATAACTTCTTCTTCAATTTTATCTCGATGTATTAGCATATTTTCTATTAACGCTTCCCTCTCTTCTGGATCGTAATAGAGCATTTCTCTAATGAATTGTATTTTATCTATCTCTGATAAGCCTAAAAGATTAATTTTATTAATTATATCTGGACTTAACTTTGAAAAGATAAATTCCTTTGTTACTGGAAGTTCCTCATATGATTTGTCAGAATCAACATATTCCTCAATATAAGGATAGGCATCAAGGTATTCATCGAGGATTTCTGGAGATAATTTCATTGACTTTTGCTTGATCCTCTTTGGAGTTTGAGGAATGGTTTTGGGTTTTGGTTTAAATTTACTTTTTTGTATTCTCCTATCTCCACTATATGATTGTGTCACAATAGTATATAAGGTACCTGTAGAAACCGCAGCTACGCTACCTACAATGATGAAATTGTAAAATGGCACGTGTCCTATAAATAAAAGAACATAAATTAGCATGAAAATTGCATAAGCTATTATTATGCTAACATTGATATACTTTCTTTTCATCGTTATTTTTTTCAATTTTCAGTCAACCTTAATATGTTTAATGGATCTTATAAAACCAATTGGAATAAACTTGAAGTGTTGATATTTACCCTTTCTTGACAATTTTAAGCACCTCTGAGTATCTTTTTTGATCAATTTTATATAGATTCCTTGTTTTTTCTTTTTCAATTTTTAATAATTTGAGGTCATCCATGATATCTAAGTATTTTTTAACGGTATTATGATTTTTTTTCAAGCCATCAGCAATATCAGTGACTTTCAGAGCATTTTTATTATTCTCCATGAATTGAATAATCTCTTGAACAATTTCTATTTTTAAATAATAATAAATCTCGTCAAATTCAGGATTTGATCCACAGGCAAAAAATATTTTTCGATTTCCTATTTTTTTTGATCGAATGAATTGAAATTTTTCAAGAGCAGATAAATGCCACAAGGCTTGGTTACTTCCTATTTTTTGATGTTTCATTATTTCGTTTATGTTTATCGCTGGATTTTTCTTAATATGATTTAAAATTTTCTTACGAGTTTGATTTTCGGTGATGTTATTTTTCATCAACTTAGTTCCGGGTATGATGATCCTTCTTTTTATCAATGATTTAATTATAGCCTCAATTCCTGCTCTATTTATGTTAGGATTCATTTTAACACGATTATTTATGAAAATGACTATATCTTCGAGCGAAAAGAAAGTGTTCTTTGACAAATACTCTTCTACTAATTGGAAGACGATAGCTTCTGTTTTATCCGGAGAATTCATAAGTATTAGCTTTTATAGAATTATAAAATTCAATTTTTCTTGTTAATCCGTTTTTCTACAACGATTGATAATTTGATATATATATTGTAAACCAGCATTAAATATATAAGAATTATATTCGTTAGGTCTTACTCCTATCTATTTATAAAAGTCAGAGATTTAAAAAAACTTCACATTCTTTCCAAATGGTTTTTTAATATCATTTTCACGTCATTTAATTAACTACAATAAAAATAAACAAAATAAAAAAATAAGGAGTGATGAGAATTATGAGTTTTGACGAATTTGATGAAGAACTAGAATTTGGCGAAGAAGAAGGCCATTCCGTGAGTTCAAAAACGCCAGCATCTAAAACACCTACAGGGGGAAGAAAACTTTCCGTCTATTTTATCTCTACCATTGGTCCAGGTGAAAAGAAACAAAAGCTTACTATTAATGATAGTAATGATGTTGGAGACATCAAGAGAACTGTTGGAAACATCTATGGGATGGATCCTGCAGACTTCCACTTGAGTAGCAATGGCGTGACCATGGACGAAAATTCGACTTTTGGAGATTACAACGTCGGTAATGGAGATGACGTTCTTCTAATTCCTGCTAGCACCGCAGGGGCAATTTAAATTAAAAATGAAAGGTTTTTTACTTTCAATATTTTTTTATTTTTTAAAATAATATTAATTAATGGTGATAAATTTGAATAATGATTCTGATTTTTTTAGTAAGAAATTATCTGCGAAAGAGAAAGACTTATATGATAGACAATTTCGACTAGAGGGATGGTCTCAAGAAGTCATAAAAAACGCACGAGTTTTAATAGCCGGAGTAGGTGGACTTGGCTGTGAAATTGCCAAGAATTTAACGATGTTAGGTGTGGGGTATTTAGACTTGGTAGATTTGGACATCATCGAACACTCTAACTTGAACAGGCAGATTTTGTTTGCAGGAGCGAAAATGGGCTCGTCAAAAGCGATAGTTGCGGCAAAGAAATTAGTGCAAATCAATCCGAATATCACCATTAAGGGTCACTACACATCTTTAGAAAGGTTAGATCCTTCCATTTATCAAGCTGCTGATCTTATCATTGGAGGGCTTGACTCTATGAACGCTAGATTAAATTTAAACGCTCAATGCGTACGTTTTAAAAAACCATTAGTGGATGGAGGCGTTTCAGGATATCACGGTCACGTTTATACGATATTCCCCTATAAAAACGCTTGTTACGAGTGTAATCCATTGCCTGTCGCAGAGGACGATGATATGGCAGCCTGTACCGTGGTTGGAGTCCCAAGAAAAAGGATTCATTGCGTCTTCAAGGGAAGCTTGGCTTTTCAAGAAAAATATGACAGGGAGCCGAATCCAAAAAAAATTGGCGAAGTATCATTCGTACAAAAATATGCGAACGAACTAGTAAGGAAACACGATTTCTTACCTGAATATACTAAGGACGATGTTGTAAAAATAATTGATAGGCATGACCCGGCAATAATCACGATAAACGCTGTTATATCTGCGTTACAATCGCACGAAGTAATTAAAATACTTCACGCGCAAAAAGCTCACGAGGGTTTAGGTGAGCCCGTAGGATCCTACGTTGTATTTAATGCAATGACAATGATGTTTTACCATATCGAAAAGAAGAGAAATCCTGAATGTTCCCAATGTGGAAGTAAAGTTCGAAGGATTACCATTAAACTAAGAGCGAAATCTCCAACTGTCAATATCATTAAAATAATACAAGAGAACGGTTTTGAATTAGACCCCGAGCTTGAACCAATCATAACATTCTCAGATTTCAACGAGATCCAATACATTGATTTAGAACAGACCCCCAGGGAAAATAACTTGAGGAATTGCGAGTTGTTAACGGTTGCGGGTTTTAAAGGGGGAGAGATATTTATAAATCTGAAAATAATTTAAAGCTTTTTCTATGATAGGCAATTGATATTAGGTAAAAAAAGCCAGATAATATAAAAATTCATGTAAATTTCTACATTTTTACCATGTACGCTGGCAATTAAAGTCTGTTTATGCAATGTAAAACTATTGATGCGGTAATTTAAACGAAAAATCAGAATGATAAACCAAAATTATATCGAAAATAACATTTATATAACAAGTAGATATTTATTAATTAAATAGAAAAAATAAGTAAATTAATTTAATAGTATAAACAACATAAGGTTTTATAATGGGTTTAAAAAAAGGATTATTAAAATTGGTAAGTAAATTACCAAATGGTACGCTGAGTAAATTAGCCATGAAAGGCATACTGGGAAAAGCCCCAGATATTTCAACTGCTCTTTATCAAAAGGATTTTAAAAATCTCTCGTTGAAGATAAATTGGAATATAGGTGATGTCAAGGGTTATCAAATCTTTGATCAAACGAGTTATACCAAAAAATATGGAGAACATCTCGAAGATCCCGATATCGTGCTCTCAATTCCAGACATTGAGCATATAAAGCGATTTATAACAAATAAAGATGTCAATGTTGAACCGAGTAGGGATCTTGACAATAATTTTATATTATGCATACAAGATCCTCTATTAATTTCTCGATTTAAGAAACCAGGGACTAATCCCCTTATTTTAGGTCAATTACCCCTTTTTAGTGATCTACGAAAGAAGTTGGTATACGGCAAAAGTCTATACAGCAAACCAGATGATGAAGTAGTGGAAAAAGAAGAAATAGTCTCTCTTCTGAAAAGCATGCTCGAGAATACCGATATAAAATCGGATGAAAAATATCAAGAAAACTTTAAAGATCGTGTCTACAAGGTGAATTGGGACATGGATGGAATATACGCTTACCAAATATTTGAAGAAGCGCACTATTCTTACAAATATGGGGAATTACTCGAGGATCCTGACGTCACCCTAACACCTACGAGCATGAAGTACGCAAAGCTATTGTTACGGCGTGATCCTATTGATATTACCTATGCTAAGGATGCAGACAATAATTTTCAAACATGCATAAAGTTACCATTCTTATTTACTTGGTTTAAGGATCCAAATATGAGTTGGATAACATTATCTAAATTACCCTTCACCAGTTCTTTGGCAGACGTAGAAGGTAGTGTAGGAGGTCCTAAAGAATATGGATCTTATATTCCGGTTAATATATCAATGGGGGAATATAAGAACGAAGTTGTACCCCTAAAAGTATTTGAACACTTCATAAATAAAGCGAGCAATATTGTGGTTGTCCATTGTCTGTGTAGAATAAATTATAAGTGCCAAAATCATTCTATCGAGCACGGATGCATGTATATGGGCGATGATACAAAAAACATAGTGTTAAATCCTGAGCAGCAGCGTGTAATATCCAAAGAAGAGGCAGTTCAGTACGTAAGGGAAGCGATTGAAGACGGTCTCATTCCCTTACTCGGAAGATCGATAGGAGAAACAGAAGGACAAAAAGTTCATGATACGGGACACTTTTTATCGAGTTGTTTCTGCTGTACATGTTGTTGTATAAACGGTAAAATGTTTTCAAATGCGTCGGAAACTATGTTATCGTCTAGCATGCTTGAAAGGATGAAGGGTTTAGAGGTTAAAATTGATCCAGCGAAATGCGTTGGATGTGGAAAATGTCTCGAAGTATGCGTGTATAAAGGAAGAGAACTTGTTGATGGCAAGGCAACCATTATAGAACACTGTTTAGGCTGCGGAAGATGCGTGGAAGTGTGCCCGAATGGCGCAGTATCTATTGAGATCGTAGACTCAAGTTATATGGATGAAATGATTTCAAGGATAGAGGCTATAGTAGATGTTGAAGACCAAACAACACGCACTATTACTTAAATTTTAATCTATAACTTATCTCTAACCTAATGTGGATTTAAATTTCTCGTAAGTCTGATATATCTTTTAATTCTTCTTTTTTTTTCAATTTTTCTATCATATCTGCTGTCATTGATTGCAGGTTATAATGAGGATTCCAATTCCATTCTTTTCTTGCTAAAGAATCGTCAATGGTTTTTGGCCATGAATTAGCAATTTGTTGTCGAAAATCAGGTTTATAAGTAATATTAAAATCAGGGATCCACTTTTTAATTTCAGCAGCTAATTCTCCTACTGTGAAGCTCATACTGGTCACATTATACACGCGATGTTTTATTTTTGAAGGATTTGCTTCTAATAAATCAATCATGCATTTAATGCAGTCTGATATGTACATCATTGGAAGAATAGTATTTTCATTAACAAAACATTCATATTTTTTATTTAGAATGGCTTCAAAAAAAATTTCTACGGCATAATCGGTGGTACCTCCGCTTGGTCTTGTTTTACTGCTAATAATTCCTGGAAGTCTAACAGATCGAATATCTAATCCATACTTCTTAAAAAAATATTGAATTAATAATTCTCCACTTACTTTAGTGATCCCATAAATCGTGTTTGGTTGAAGGATTGTTTCATTTGGAGTATTTACCGAAGGTGTTGTAGGACCAAATACTGCAATTGAACTCGGCCAAATAATGTTTTTGATACCAAATTTTCTTCCAATTTCTAATATATTGAATAAACCATTAATATTTAAATCCCAAGTTTCTATTGGCTTATTTTCTCCTTTAACAGAAAGCAATGAGGCTAAATGGAAAATTGTATTAATTTCATAATCTTTAATAATTTCTTCAATTCTTTTAATATCTAGAACATCTACTTGAACAAAAATTCCATCAAATGGATTTTGGTTTCTTAATGGAGGTTTTAAATCGCTGGAAATGACATTTTTAAAACCAAATTTCCTTCCAAGCTCAGGAACAAGCTCACTACCAATTTGTCCATTTGATCCAGTAACAAGAATTTTTCTCATTTTTTACTCAATCACAATATTCTTTAGAATCACGTATTATTCTTAATTTAGTAATTTTTATATTTTTTCTTGTCTACACCCATCAATTTCCCGCAAATAAGAGTAAGACTAAAATACTTTTCAAAATAACATTAAATTAACAATTATTCTTAACTTTTTAGGTGATTTAGTGGAAAATCATAAAATTAAAAGAGATCCAGTTGGATTTTTAAAAGATGAAATGGATGAATTAAAAGATAATAACCTTGAATGGATAATTAGATATCTTGAAGGTTGTTCTAAACCACATTCAATAGTCGATGGTAAAGAAGTATTAATGTTGAATACTAATAACTATCTTGGCCTTGCTACTCATCCTAAAGTAGTTCAAGCATCTATAGAAGCAACTAAAAAATACGGTGCAGGTGCGGGTGCTGTTCCGGTAATTGCTGGATCGTTTGATTTAACAAAAAAATTCGAAGAAAGATTTGCAAAATTTAAAGAAGTGGAATCGTCTATATTATGCCAAACTGGTTTTGCAGTAAATTCGGGTGTGATTCCTCAATTGGTTGGCAAAGAAGATGTTGTTGTATCAGATGAATTGAATCATGGTTCTATTATAGATGGAATAAGATTAGCTGGAGCTCAACGGATAATTTATAATCATAATGACGTTTCAGATTTAGAAAAACAATTAAAAGAAATAGAAAAAACTAATCCAAGAAGAATTTTAATCATAACTGATGGAGTTTTTTCTATGGATGGGGATATAGCTCCTTTACCCGGAATAGCTAAAATAGCAGAAGAACACGGAGCTATGGTTTTTGTTGACGATTGTCATGGAGAAGGTGTTTTAGGTAATGGGAGAGGAATAGTAGCGCACTTCAATTTACAAGGAAAAATTCATATTGAAGGAGGATCAATGAGTAAAGGATTTGGTGTTTTTGGAGGAACTATTGCGGGATCAAGAAATTTAATTGATTTTTGTATTAATAAAAGTAGAACTTATTTATTGAGTACAGCTCATCCTCCGGGAGTTGTAGCAGCATGTCTCGCTTCGATTAAAGTCGTTGAAAATGAACCTGAACATGTAAATAAGGTATGGGAAAACACTAATTATTTTAAAAAGGAAATTCAAAGTATAGGATATAACACTGGTGTTTCTGAAACACCTATAATTCCTTTGATTATTGGAGATCCAGGAAAAGCTCAGGAGCTTGCCAGACTGCTATTTGTTGAAGAATCGATATTTACAACACCCATTGTATTTCCAATGGTAGCGAAAGAACTTTCTCGAATTCGCGTTCAGATGAATGCCTTACTCACAAGAGAGGATTTGAATGTTGCCATAAACGCGATAGAAACAATTGGAAAAAAATTAAAAATTATTTAAAATTATTTCCCCTTTTTTTCTTCTTCAATATCATAAAACATTAATAATTCCTCTTCATAATATCTCCCTTCTATTAATTGATGAGGCGCAATTTTCTCTATTCTCTTATTTTTTAAAAGGCTTTCTAATTGTATATTTAATGTGTCCAAGTTTGAACCTTGTTTAAACCACACAATTGGGATATTAATATTCAACGGTCTGTATGGAATTATGTGTCTTGTAGTTTTTGGTGCAAATACTTTACCTTCAAAAATAGAATCTACAATTTGGCTTTTAGTCAGATGAGGAGTCAGGAATATTAGATCATTTTTATTGAATTTATTCATAAAATTCTCATCATCCAGAACTTGATCTGGAATATATTGTATTTCATGACCAGACATTTTCATGATATTTTGTAATTCTTGTATTTTATTGTAAATTGATACTGCATTGTGATATTTTTTTTCGTTAAACATGGCAAATCCATAAAAATCTCCTATAAAAAACCCAAAACCAAAATTTTGATTAATACATGCTTTTTTTAATGAAATAAGTGATTTCATTTCTTTTATTTTTCCTCCAGAACGCATTATGATCTCATTAAATTCAGCAAGGTTCCCGAATCCAGGAATATATCGATACCAATATCTTAATATGACTGAAGGATCAAAATAATTTATTCGGTAGGCTAATATATATTCAATATTCTGAGCTTTGAATCCTAGGGCTCTATGATTTCCATCAATTATTATATTCTGTTCAGTGACTATTATGGGATTTTTTAAAATTGATCTCTTCTGAAAGAAAATTTCTTTCTCAAGAATGGTTTCTTCGTGCTGTATTAAATCTTTAACTTTTATTATTTCTATTTTTATACTCCCGTAATCTGATTCTAAGGTTACCATATTTTTAATTTAGCTCAATTTTTGGTATCAATCATTAAACTAAATTATGAAGTTATATTTATTCTTTACATGTATTTAGCTTACGTGGGTTTAAATTCCCACAATAGAGCAAAATAATTTGTCAATTAACAAGAATTAATGAAAAGATTTTTTCTTTTAAAATATTTTTTTGTTAGAAAAAACTTCAAGTTCATTCCAAACAGAGTTATATAAAAATAGTTCTATTATTATAATAAAATATATTAGAAAAATCACGAGGTAAAATATAATAATGAGCGCTAGAAATAGTCGTGTTTCTCAAGAGTTTGCAAGACTCAAGAAAATGGCAAAGGACGGGAAAATCGTACAATTAAAACCATTTACCAAGAAAAAAAGCATCGACCATTTAGCAATTACATTAAAAGGACCTAAAGGTACTGTTTTTCAAGGGGGGCTTTTCAGGCTTGAAGTTAAGTTTCCCCCTGATTATCCAAGAAAACCTCCGTTTGTTCGCCTACATACTCCAATATGGCATCCTAATTTTTGGCCAAAACCACAAGAATATAAGGGACAGCGAAATATATGTCTAGCCCTTGTAGATCCAACTCTAGTAGGAAAAAAAGGGGGATGGAGCCCTTCAAAGACAATAAATACAGTTATTGAGGCAATAATTGCAATGTTCAATACCCGTGGAAAATACATCAATCCTACTGACGTATTTAATAAAAAGGCAGCATTAGAAATGATGAATAATCCAAAGAATTACGAGAAAAAGGTGAAACATCTTGTTAAGAAATACGCGAATAAAAAGTGGTGAATTAGTTAGTGGAAAATGGTGACCTAAGCGATGATGAAATGAAAGAAGCTATAAAAAAGAGAATGGAAGAAATACGAATAAAAAAAGAGCTTCTTGAAGAGATCTACGAAGGATTAAAATCTGAAGAAAAAGATAGGAAGAAATACGAGAAACCTGAAGAACCTGAATTAGTTGCGGAGAAAATTGTAGAAGAATATATTAATCCGGAAAATAAAAAAGAAGAAGAATTTATCACTCCTGACTATGAGAAATATCCATTGAATAAAAGAAAGCCAAAAATGACTGTTGAAATCACAGTTAGAGCAATTTTAAAAATAGCAAGTCATGCGTTAAAGTACGCACGCCCTAAAATCCCAAGAGAAGAATGGGTTGAAGTAATAGGACTATTAGCAGGGAGATTAAATGAAGAGAATTCAACTCTCATTGTAGAAGATGCGTATCCAATGGGCCACGGAAATGCACTTTATGCTGAAATCAAGGATTATAAGAACTACGTGAAAGCATGGAAAGACATCAGGAAAAACAAGTTATTTATTTGTGGCTGGTACCATTCACATCCATCGTATGGTTTATTCATGAGTCACGAGGATATGGGAACCCAAGCGCGATATCAAACCCTTTGGGATAAAGCACTCGCTCTTGTTATCGATCCATACCAAATTGACGGCACTTCATTAGGATTTAAGATTTTTAGGGCCAATCTCAGGACAAGAAAATGGTTTTCCGTACCATTCAAGGTAAAAGAAGAATTGGACGTAAAGTCTTTACCCGGAATCTTGAATTTTATGAGCCCTATAATTGAAGGGAAGGCAGCTTTTCTCGAATATGATGAGGAATAACTTTATTTTGCTGATATAATATGATATTATTGAAGTTTCTGATGATGTGGAATGCTTTAATAATACTGTTCACGTTAATAATTGGATTCATTCACGGAGTATATATCGAACCTTCGTTTAACATTCTTGTATCTTGGATATTAATTGGAATATGGATTGCTTTTACTCTTAAAGTTTTCGAGCAAACGAAGAAATATCGAGAATATAATTCCCCGCACAATACAGCATTTTTTATCCTGGCTCCGCCGTTTTTTGGGATTTTTTTTACGATTTGGAGTAATTTTACTGGATTATTAGGAGAAAATCTTTTGGGCGACCCTTATGTTTCTTTAAGTTATTGGAGCGTCATTTTTGGGCTTCCCTACTTGTTATATAGCATGCTTTCGCAATATTCAATGTTTAATAAATATGTTAATGTCTATTTTGGAACAAAGGCTATTAATGCGCGTGGTTTTGGATTTTTTTGTGCTTTTGCTAATTTTTTTGTCATAATTGGTTATTGGATATTTTTATTCAATTATGTACCAAGCATTGACACGCTTTTGAGTCCCATTTATTTTCAATACGATTTGCTTCTCATCTTTACACTTATTGGCTTTGGTATTTTAATCATCACCCCAGGAATATTTGGAAGCCGTTCTAGTTCCATTCCTCAGATATCAAATGATTATATAAGAGATCGCACTCGTAGAATAAATGAGACTATCCGTCCTCGAGTGAGAAGAAGGCAATATAATACAGTTCCACCCCCAACACAAAGAACTAGAACTACCCCAACACCTAAAAGACAAAAACCTAAACCTTCTACAAAAGCAACAGCTCGAGTTAAAACCACTACTTCCAGTAAAAGTCAAAAATCGAAATCTGTCTCCTATTACGCAAAATTTAAACCTAAAGGACTGAATTTAACTGTAGAAGATTTTAAATGCATATTTTGTTTTGAACTACCAAAATTACCTTCCGATAAAGGAAGAGGTATAATTTTATGCCCAAAATGTAAATATCCTGCACACGCTGATGAATTTCGCGATTGGTTAAGGGAGAGCTCTCTTTGTTCGAGATGCGATGCACCTATCCCATCTAGTTATATTAGGAATCCAAAAGTGATTTCAGTGCAAGAATATTTAAAAGTCATCAAGATATTCTCTAAAAAATAAAGATTAAATCCTTAGAAGAAGATAGGGAATAAAGTTTTAAGGTTTAATAGCTTTCTTCAATTCTCCAACTGTTGTCTTGAGCTCAGAATAGACATTATGTGGGTGAATTGATTCAAAACTCTCAATTTTAAACACGACCTTGAAATTTTCCTCTAGATTCTTAAAATCTTTTATAACAAAATTTTTTGCCATTTCTCTAATCGCATCCTCAGCAAATAATGGTTTTAAATGGGCAATCCTTACCAATTCTGCTTCTTCAGGTCTTTTTAGGACAGATTGAATTTTACCGGACATTGATTCTTCGATTATATCTATAATATCTAAGACATCAATTTTATGATTGTTTAAATCCTTGATCTGTAATATTATGGTTCCAAACGAGCGTTGATTGTGCGAAGAGAATGGAAGGATATTTAACAATTTCTTTGCATTCTCTTCAGAAATATCAATATCTTTCCTGTTTTTGATGACTTCTTGAGCAAATTCCTTGCTCATTCCTAATGCACATGGACAACATGTCATTCCGTAAGCCGAACCAGATATAAAATAGTTAAAATCAAATTCTCCTGATTGTTTTTTCTTTGCCTTGACGATTGAACTGACATCATAAGCTTTTTGATTGGCTCTATTTTCTCCTTCACGAACTTGCACAATTATTTTACCTTCAAGCTTCACTTCTATTTTTGCCGTGTAAGGATGCCGTTCTATGAGCGATTTCGCAATTTTATCTGAAACAATCTCAATGGTAGAGGCAGGTTCAAAAACGATTTCATTAATAATTTCCTCAATAGTTTCACTACTGCGACTCATGTGTATTCCTCTTTGTTGAGCAGGGAGCGAAATCAAGGCGGAGATTTTTGGATAAAATGAATAACGTTTATTTTCTTGAATAATTTCGACCTTTCGCTCTACACCAACGATACCTACCTTATCGATACCAATATTTATATTGCTGTTAGAGTCTTGTAAATCCTTTTTAAATTCGTGAATTCTCTGTCACCGATATTATAAAGATATTTTTTTCTCTATTTTTTAAAAAGATGAATCCATTTTTAATATTTAATAATATTCACTAATATTTTTCCTTTATATTTTTCTCAATATTTTTGTTTTTGATAGAATAAAAATCGTAATAGCATATATTTCACGATTAATCCTTTATTTTAAACAAAAGATCATATTGATTTATAAAGGTAATCCCTAATTAGATCATATAGGGGATACAAATAGTAACTATTCTGTATCGGGGTATTAAAAATGGCAAATTACTATATACTAATACTTTTAAATATAATAACAATAGTCGGACACTTTGTTCTTTTATCCGTGTTATGGATGAGGACAAGAAACAATGTGGATAATCCTCAAAAAAATAAAGTTATCAAGTGCTTCATGGCATTCGAAAGTTTTTACACGCCTTCCATGTTGATAATGTTCGTGCTTAACTACTTTGTTGTGGGATTAGACAGAACGTTATATTTCACATCATTCTATCCTATATTGATAAAAGTGAGTTATTTTTTACTATGGGGCGGTCTTATTGCCGCAGTATATGCCTTCGATAAAATATCAAATTACGATATAGTGAAAGAGAGACTCAAATATAGGGGAATTCCAGAGATTCTTATGGGATTAACATTAACCACCACAACGATACTTCTACCCGTGTCTAATCAATTAGAGTTGTATTGGTTTTTATTCTACAATTTTGGATTATCTTTACCATTACTTGCCATTCCCATATTTTCGTACATTAAAATGGGAATCTCACATAGAGCCTTTCGATTAACTTCCATGTTTGCGTTAATTGGGTTAGCAAGTCACATGCTCGGCATAGTAATGATTTCTGAATTTGTTCTTTTCTTTGTCCCTATTGAGTTAGAATATTGGATGTACATGTTCAGCCCCATTATAAATGGTATAGCTTTAGTTTCAATAATGGTTGCTTGTCGATAAATTTCAAAACTTTATATGATATAAGGAGTCTAATAAATTATGCAATTAAGAAAAATGCACGAGGGTATTTTCAAACAAGTAAGTTTAAAATATCCTCAATTATTAAGTTGGACAAATTACGATGAGCTGGAACGAAATGTTGATACATTTTTTCAGAAAGTTTGGGAAATTCGACAAAAGAGAATATTTAATTCAAACAAATCTTTTAAGGTGGAAGAACTGTTTGATTACATGTTATGGACAAGCGAATCTGAATTTCTCGATGTACCCGATTTTCCCGTAGAAAAAAAACATAAAATGGTTTACGCACTTCACTTACAGAATATTTTATTGCGTTGTTATCAAATATTTGTAAAAGCCATGAAACCTCTTATCGAAACAATAAATCATTGTGAGGGAAGAGAAGCACGAATCTTGGAGTTGGCGAGTGGTTCTGGAAAGTTTGTAATGGAAACAGTCAAATTAATGCAAAAAAAGAAACTTCAAGTAGTAATGACCGGATCGGACTATATACCTGCGTATGTCAAGAATGCAAATATTGACGCGAAGCGTTTAAATTTACCTGTTAATTTCAGGGTCATTAATGCATACAATCTTGACGATATTCAAGAAGGTGAATTCGATTTCATATTTATAGCACAGGCATTACACCACTTCACATCTGGACAATTAGCTAGAATTATTGCGGGAGCCGTAAAAGCGGCTCAATATGGATTTTTGGGTATTGACGGTCAACGTAGCTTCGCATCAGTTCCAGTCATTGCAGGATTGGGATTTTATAAATCAATTCTTAGTATTGATTCCTGTTTTTTCCACGACGCTTTGATATCCAGTAGAAGATTATATCCTAATCCACACCTTGAAAAGATAGCTAAAATCGCAGCTCCAAACGCAAGTATCAAAACAAAGCGGATTGTTGCTCATACAACAATTCATATTCAAAACAAATAAATAGAGATAGATACATGTAATTTTTTTTTTTTATTCATTAATTCTGCATTCCCCAGATATTTAGACAATATTTTTATTCTCTAATTTTTAAAAGATGAATCCATTTTAATATTTAATATTCATTTGTATTATACTTTCATAATTGCATTAACTAATAGAGAATCACATGCCAAAAAAACACATTTTCACCCGATATGGACTTATAGGGGATAATTTAGACCTCAAGAAAAATATTGATTTAGAAATCGATGAAGAGGGAAGAATTGTAAAAATTTCTTCTGAAAAACCTGAAAAAAATATTGATTTAAGTAGAAGCGAACCTAATTTATTGATGATTCCTGGATTAATAAATTCTCACGTGCATGTTGGAGATAGTTTTGCAAAAGAAATGGGTTTTAATAAAGATTTAATAGAAGTAGTTGCCCCTCCAAATGGTATTAAGCATAAATTGCTCAATCAGACCTCTGAAAGCATAAAGATTAAGGGCATCAAAAAAGCAGTATTGGAAATGCTCTCAAGTGGGATAACGACCTTCATTGATTTTAGAGAAAACGGTATTGAAGGTTTGACTCTCATTAAAGAAGCGTTAAAGGATTCTCAAATGAAATATCTTACATTAGGGAGATTTAATAAGGAAAATGACATTGACTCCGTATACGAATTAGCAGATGGAATTGGATTAGTTTCCTACAAGCACATTTCGAGATTAGTTAAAGAGAAATTAAGAAGAAAAAAAGAGTGTAATAATAAAATAATTGCTTGCCATTGTGCCGAAAACGTGAGAAATGATGCTCTAACAAAGGAATTGTTTAACGATAAATTAATTGATGTAATCGTTCATGGAACTCATTTTATTAAAAGCGATTTGGAGCAATTAAAAAAGAATTACCTTTCATTAGTATTGTGTCCACGTTCTAATGGGTATTTTGGTGTTGGATTTCCGCCAATTATAGAAGTTTTAGAATTAAAGATTCCAATCTCTCTTGGAACCGACAATGTGATGGCAAATAGTCTAGATTTGTTCGAGGAAATGCGCTACTTATATGGCATATCAAGAGTTTTAGATCCTTCTGTTGAACTCAATGCAAGAGAATTACTGAAAATGATTAGCATCTATGCTGCGAGAAATTTTAAGATGGACGAAGAAATAGGTTCAGTAGCAGAAGGAAAGCACGCTAATTTTTTTACAATAGATCTTAACGCATCAAACTTCTATTCGCACCAAATCGATTTCAAAAATCTTTATCCAATCATTGTCCAAAGAACAAGATCAGAAAACATTAAACAAACATATATTAAAGGAGAGCTCGCTTTTGAAAGAAAATAAGAAACCTTATGTAATTCTAAGTGCTGCCATGACTATAGATGGTAAAATAGCATCAAGATCGGGGGATCCTGAACTAAGTGACGAACAGGATTGGAGAGAAGTACATGAACTCCGAACTCAAGTTGATGCTATATTGGTTGGTAAAGGCACGATATTAAAGGATAATCCAAAACTACACATTAAATTCCACGAGCATAAAGGATATCATAGAGTCGTGTTAGATAGTAATTTATCAATCCCTATTGATTCTCAAGTGATTAACTTCCAACAAGAAACTTATCCAACAATAATATTCATAACAGAAAACGCTTCCGAAGAGAATATCAAGAATTTTACATCGAAAAACGTGAAGATAATAAAAGCGGGAAAGGGAAAACAAGCTGATATCAGAATAGTATTGTCTTTATTACACGAAATTGGCATCAATTCGATTCTATTGGAAGGAGGAGGGACATTAAATTGGAGTTTCGTCGAAAACGATTTGATTGATGAAATTAGGTTGACAATTGCTCCATGGATCGTGGGAGGTCAAAACGCTACTAGCTTGGTTGAGGGAGAAGGTTTTGAAAAGATGATTCAAGGTCTAAAATACAAGTTGATAGATGTTAATCACAGGGACGATTACGTCGTTTTAAAATATAAAAGGAGAATTGCCTGAGTATGAATAAAGAAATAGAACGCCTTAAAATGTTATCACTCAAGAAATTAAAAGAAAAAGCACGAGATATTAAGTCCAATTTGCCGCAAGATGAAAAAAAGGTAATATCCTACTCGAAAAATTTCACATTAGCGCTTTCAAATTACTGCGAAAATCAGTGCGGGTATTGCTTTTTTAACTATAAAGTTCCAAAATTAAGCGGCGAAGGTAATGTGATCCTATTGGATAACACCCAAATGGTAAGGATAATTCAAAAAGCGCTTCAATTTAATTGTAAGGAAGCACTCATAATGTCCGGGGAGCATCCAGATAGTTTTAAAGAAGTAAAGGACGAAATGGAGGCAATGGGATGCTCAGATTACATTGAATTCGTAAAAGACATTTGTAATTACTTATTGGATTTAAATATCTTACCTCATACTAATATAGGATTACTCTCATACGAGGAAATGATAAATTTAAAGAATTATAACGCTAGTATGGGTCTCATGTTAGAAAGTACAAGCATGGAACTCTTTAAGCAAGGAGGAGTTCACGAATTTTCTCCCGGAAAACTTCCAGAAAAACGAATAGAACACATTAAGCACGCAGGTGAATTGAAGATTCCGTTTACAACTGGATTATTATTAGGAATTGGTGAAAATTTTGACGATAGAATAAAAGATTTGTATTTAATTAAAGAAATTCACGAAGAATATGGTCATATTCAAGAGGTAATCATTCAAAATTTCGTTTATAAAGATGGCATTACTTATCGTCCTGATAAAAAGCTTTTAATAGAAGAAATGCTTAAATTAACGGGCATTGCAAGATTAATATTTGGTAATGAGATTGCAATTCAAGTTCCTCCTAATTTAATTGCCGGATACGAGAAGGATTTTATTTCCATGGGTATTGACGACTTTGGTGGTATTTCACCTTTTGCATTGGATTACATCAATCCTCAAAATGAATGGCCGCAGTTAGACCATCTCCAATCGATTTGCATCGAAGAGGGATTTATTCTCAAGGAAAGACTTCCTATCTACGATAAATTCATTACTCAAAGGGAATTTTGTCCAGAAAATATTAAAAAAGTGATAAATAATATTATTTAGATGTCAGTATCAGAAATATTAAAAAAAGCTGGAGATTCGGAAGAAATAAGCCCGGAAGAGGCATTAATACTGTTAAAGGTCAATGGAAAAGATTTTATTGAACTTCAACGCGTGGCAAATCAAATTTGTTTCGAAAAGAAGGAAGATGTCGTTACATTTGTAGTAAATCGCAATATAAATTTCACGAATATATGCACTCAAGGGTGTAAATTCTGTTCTTTCAGCGTTCCTCCTAATTCAAGCGAGGCATTTCTACTATCTCACGATGAGATTAAGGAAAAGATCCTCGAGGCAAAAAATAACGATTGCTCTGAAGTTTGCATGCAAGGTGGAATAAATCCCAATTTAGACTTCCAGTATTACATTGATGTGCTCAAAACCGTAAAGAAGGTCGATCCAAACATCCATATACACGCGTTTTCACCTCAAGAAGTCTTTTATATCTCGAAATTGAACGGCGATTCTATTGAAAATACCCTGAAAGAGCTCAAAGAATCCGGATTAGATTCGATGCCTGGTACTGCAGCTGAAATTTTAGTCGATAAAATCCGTCAAATTATTTGCCCTAATAAGGTAACTACTGCGGAATGGAAAGAGGTTATTACAATAGCCCATAACATTGACATCCCAACCACATCCACAATAATGTACGGCCATATTGAGGATTTAAGAGATAGAATTAGCCATTTGGAAGTATTAAGGAACATACAAAAAGAAACAAGAGGATTTACCGAATTTGTTCCATTAACATTTGTGAGCGAGAACTCTAGATTATCAACATCAAAAGACCATTCCCTCATTCCAAGTCGTGGGATGGACGATTTGAAGTTATATAGCGTAGCAAGACTCTTTTTTAATAATTATATAGATAATATTCAATGCTCTTGGGTGAAATTAGGTCCTAAATTAGCCCAAGTTTCGTTAAATTATGGTGTCAACGATTTTTCAGGGACCATAATGGAAGAAAACATCTCTAAAAGCGCAGGTGCGTCCTATGGAGAATATTTACCTGTAGAGGAAATGATTAGCATAATCAAATCAGCCGGTAAGAAACCTGCTCAGAGAGATACTGTTTATAACATTGTGAAAAAATATTATTAATTTGAGATTGTATTTAAGAATAGTTTTAATTGAATTTTGACTTATTACTTTACATCATTAAAAAGAGTTGATGAAATGACAATAACAATAATTGCAAGTGTAAAAGTTAAGGAAGGAAAAATGGATGATGCTAAAGCAGCTTTAAAAGAAATTGTTCCAAAAATAAAAGCTTCTGAGTCAGGACTGATAGAATATATCCCTCATACCGTAAAAGGAAGGAAAGAAAAGAATACGATCATTTTTTACGAGAAATATGCAGATGATGATGCTTTAAAAGTGCATATGACGAATTTGGGAAAAAATATGGCTCCATTTCAAGTATTCTTAGAACCTGGTATGGACATGAAAACTTGTAGTGAGATTCTCGAGTAGAAATTTTTACTTCGTATTTTTTAATTCATTCGGGTATTTTCCTGAGACGACATAATTTAAAGGCAATCCCTGGTCCCATTCCCTGATTATAGGCTAGTTCAATCCATAGCATTGCAAGTGGTTCTAAAAATCTTGCGTTTTTAAGAGGTCCTGCGTCAACCACATCGTATCCTAATATCACACCTAAGTCGCTTACTTTAGATTTTGCTGGAGCGTTATCACCGCAAATAAACGTGCTAGGTTTTGGGTTTCGATTGTGTACTTCGGGCAAGAATTCTGGATCAAATGCGTTAAAAGCTTTCACAACATGGGCTCCTTCTGCCCACTCTGCGATCTTTTCTGCCGCAGAGATGGTATGACCTATTAAGAGACCTCCTAAATTAGGAGCTACAGCATTTGTACAGTCTATAACTATTTTTCCATTTAAATCTCCTAATATTTTAATAGTTTCTTGAACCGACGACCAAGGTATGGCAAGTACTACAATTTCTCCAAATTCAGCGGCTTCAGTATAAGTTCCTGCTTTCACAGGTACTCCAATTTTATCAGCTAATCGAACAACACCTACGGGATCCCGGGACCCAAAAAAGATTTCTTCGCCATTTTGAGCCCATAATTTACCTAAAGAGGTCCCTACATTCCCAGTTCCTATGATTCCAATCTTAAAATTTATTCACCTCTTTATAAAATTATCTTTATTTTAATTAATGAATTCCTTTTCCAAAAAAAAATAGTTCCGAGGTTAAATAAAAACATTTTGGATATTTTAGAAGCATTCAAAATATTAACGATAAATATATCAATACTTGATTATTTATCGATAACTTGGAATTTATTAAAAGAATAATACAGTTATTTGGAAATTATTCAAAAACATTTATTAATCATTCATCTAAATATTAAGTGAGGTGTAAAAAAATGTCAGGACGACGTAGTTTTCTGGATGAAATTGACATTAAGATTCTTAACTTGCTTCAAGAAGATTGTAGAACTTCTTTAGATAAGATAGCTGAACAATTACCAGTGGCTAAATCGACAGTTCAATATAGAATAAAGAGACTTGAAGAGGAAGGAATCATTGAAGGATACCATGCTAAAATTAATGCGTCTAAATTGGGCTACGATCTCCTTGTTGCTGTTAATGTTCGAGCTAATTTTGGACCAGGATATCACGATAAAGTAGGTAATAAGTTAGCCCAATTACCCGGAGTCATTGCAGTATATTTTATATTTGGTGAAAGCGATTTCATTGTATTGATCAGGGGAAAAGATCGACGCGAACTTTTTAAAAAGATGAAAATGTTGTATGATTTAGAGGGCATAGAAAGAGTTAATACAAATGTAGTTACCGAAATTATCAAAGATAATCCGAGAATTATTTTTAATTTAGAAAAGCAGCCTTAAGGCAAGTGGAGTGCAAATTTACACTCTAAATCTCCGCTTAAAGCCGTTTTTATTGGTTCAACTAAGATAGATTGTTCAAAAATCTGATCCCAATATAGTTTGTACCAGCCTGCACTACAATGACAGAACTCTTTTAAGAGTTCATTTTCAGTTCCCTCTTTTAAAGCACCCCGTATCCAAGGACAATAACAGAGATAAAATTTTTTCATTTTTTCATCCTTAACAGTCAAGAATTTCTTTGTTTGATACGGAATTTTATTAATATAAATGATATTTTCTTTTCTTACTCCTACTAGTGTCGGATTATTTTTTACAAATTCAATAACCTCATCATCCACGATCTGGGCAAACTCTAGAGTATTTTCATCTCTATGTTTTTCAAGCCTCTTTATTAAATCTTGATGTTTCTTGAGTAAAAATCTATCGATTCCTAATTCTGCAAGTAACTTTTTATCTCCATCAATATCGTCAGGAGGACGCCCGTGAAGGCAAGGTGATATAAGCGCGATTGTGTTTTCTTTTCCAAGATTATCTTCCACTCTTTTCATTATGTTTTTAGTAAAATTCGGCTTTTTTTCAGGATGAAATCCTAATGGGGGAATGTCTAAATCTCTAAAGATTTCATCCCGAATTTGCTCACCGTGAATTTCAGCGATTCTTGAAAATAAAGTATCCATTGCATTATAAGATTCAACAATATCAATAGTTTCAGTTATGAATTCGTGTTTTTTTGAATAATTTGCATAATTCAAGATAGCTCGTAAAAAATCAAGGACAGAATCATTATTTGCAGATACTAAATATTCTGTATACTGCACCAGTTTTTTTGGATTAACTGATTCAAGATTAAGGTTTTCTTTCTTGAGATAACTCTCGTATTCTCTCAACCTTAAAAGAAAGATTTTTATTGTATCAGGATCGATATCGTTATCTTCTAAGTATTTTTGAAAATTAATTTCATTCATTTTTTAGATATATATTTGTATCTTAATATTCTTTATTTTAAAAAAAAATTTTTTATAATAAATAACAAATGAACAAATAAATCTATTTATAATACTTGCTCTAAGGCTTTCAAAAATCTTTGTACATTCTCTGCTCTTGCGGTATGTCCCATTAAACCGATCCTCCAAATTTTACCTGCAAGAGGTCCTAATCCCCCACCAATTTCGATATTATAATCGTTCAAAAGGGTTAATCTTGTCTTTCCATCATCAATTCCTTCTGGAATAGTAACAGCATTGAGCATGGGTAAGCGATAAGGTTCTTCAACGTACATTTTAAGACCCAAATGTTCTAATCCATCCTTCAATAATAAATGAGTATCCACATGGCGTTTATATACATTTTCTAAACCCTCATCTACTATTAATAATAATGCCTGGTATAGAGCGTATAACATGTTGATAGGTGCTGTGTGATGATATACTCGTTTTCTTTCTCCGCTCCAATATTGACCAATTAAATTCATGTCGAGATACCAATTAGGTACTTTCGTAGCTCTATTTGAAGTTTTTGAGAAGGCACGGTCAGAAAACGAGACAGGAGCTAATCCTGGAGGACAAGAAAGACACTTTTGAGATCCACTATATACAGCATCAATACCCCATTCATCAACCTTTACTTCCATCCCCCCAAGGCTCGTGACAGTATCTACTAAGAACATGCTATTAGAATTTCTTACTAGTTTTCCAATTTGATCAACAGGATTCTTGACTCCTGTAGACGTTTCAGCATGAACAACAGCAACAATCTTATAAGATTTAGCCTCGAGTTTTTCTTTCACTACTTCAGGTTTTACAGGAGTACCCCATTCAAAATCTATATTATCTACTTCAGCACCGAGTCTTCCTGCAACATCTTGCATTCGGATACCAAAAACTCCATTTGTTAAAATCAGCACTGGATCCTTAGGTTCAATTAAATTGACAAAACAAGTTTCCATTCCAGATGATCCAGTTCCTGAAATTGGTAATGTTAACTTGTTCTTCGTATTCATGATTTTATGCAATAATACCTGGATTTCATCCATAATCTTAATAAAATGAGGATCAAGATGCCCAATAGTCATCTGGCTTATTGCTTTATAAACTTCAGGAGGTACGCAGGAAGGACCAGGGCCCATCAATAATATCTCTTCAATATCATCTAATAGATTTTTCATAAGCAATCATTTTTATAATTAGTTTTAAGTATTTAAAATTTTTTATGTAGAATCGTGTAAAATTGGATTTCGAGCCGCCATTACTGCATTAAGTCGTTTAACAACCGTTTTATGGGGTGCATCTTTTACCATATCAGGATTATCCAGAGCCTCTTCATAAATTTTAATCATAACATCTGCATAATTATCCAGATTTTGTTTAGATTCAGTTTCTGTTGGTTCAATCATTATCGCTCCAGATACAATTAGAGGAAAATAGATTGTTGGAGCGTAATAACCATAATCTAAGATCCGTTTTGCTATATCTTCTGTTGTTACTTCATCAGGATGATTTTTATCTGAGAGAACAAATTCATGTTGACACATTCTACTAATTGGTAAGTGATACTTTTCTTTTAATAGAACCCGTAAGTAATTTGCATTTAAAACAGCTATTTGTCCAACTCGACGCAATCCTTCAGCACCTAGAGCACGAATATAGGCATATGCCCGTACTAAAATACCAAAATTCCCCCAATAAGGTTTCATTCTACCGATCGAGGAATTTGCTCCATTAGTACTTTTAGAAGATTCATTTTCCGAAATAATCGCTGGTTCTGGGAGATATGGAACAAGACATTTTTTAACTCCGACAGGTCCAGAACCTGGTCCACCTCCACCGTGAGGTGTTGAGAAAGTTTTATGAAGATTTAAGTGAATGATGTCAAATCCCATATCGCCTGGACGACATATACCTAAAAGCGGGTTTAAATTTGCTCCATCATAATAGCATAATCCTCCATTATCATGTACAAGTTGCGTGATGTTCTTAATCTTGGTTTCAAATACTCCCAAAGTGTTAGGATTTGTTAGCATTATACCTGCTACATCTCCCTCTTTTAGAGCAAATTCAAGATGATCGAGAGGAACCTCTCCATTTTCATCGCTATCGATTGATATTATTGAAAAACCAGCCATTTTGGCAGATGCGGGATTTGTTCCGTGAGCAGAATCAGGTACAATGATTTTATCCTTCTCTATATTATTACTTTCGAAATATTTCTTCATGATTAATAATCCTGTTAATTCGCCATGAGCTCCCGCTGCGGGTTGAAAAGTGAATTTTTCCATCCCAGTAATTTCTTCTAATAAATTTGACAGGTTATTGATTAGTTCAAGACAACCCTCGTTTTCTTCTTGTAATGGGTGAATTTTTGAAAATCCTTGCAACCGTTCAACTTTTTCATTAATTTTAGGATTATATTTCATAGTACAAGAGCCTAGAGGATAAATTCCCGTGTCTACTCCGTAGTTATTTCTACTCAAATTTGTGTAATGTCGAACTATTTCTACTTCGGGAATGTCTGGTAAATCCAATCTTTCGCGTTGGAGATTTTTAGGTAAGATCTCGTCAATTTCAACGCCTTTTATATCTAATTTTGGTAAAAAGTTTCGTTTAGTAGAATCAATCCCTTTCTCAAAAATCAATTTTACATTAGATTTCACTGGTTATTTACCTCCCTCTCTTTGGCTTGTTGATGATTGAACTATCTTTAAGAACCTTTCTATATCTGAACATGAGTTTAACTCAGTGACACATACTAAAGCAATATTTTCCATTTCAGGGAAGTATTTAGAGACTTTCAGAGGAGGAAGAATATTTTTTTGTTTACAACTATCTAATAATCCATCTATATTGGGGCATTCTACTAAAAACTCGTTATATGTAGGTTTTTCATTCAAGATGCGATAACCCGGAATTGAAGAGATGATTTTTTTCACATGATCTGCTTTCTGGAAGTTTTGTTTAGCAACTTCAATAAGACCTGTTTTTCCTAAGGAGACAAGATAAATTAATGCTGCTAATGAGCATAACGATTGGTTAGTACAAATATTAGAAAGTGCTTTTTCCCTGCGAATATGCTGCTCACGAGCTTGTAGTGTAAGGATAAATCCCTCTTTATCGCCGTTTAATTCCATTGTTTTTCCAATTAAACGCCCTGGAATTTTACGTAAGTATTTTTTCTTCGTCGTAAAAATTCCTAATCCTGGCCCACCAAACGAGGGAGAAAGCCCAAATGATTGACCCTCAGCCACGAAAATGTCAATATCTGTTGATCCAGGAGGTTTAATTAATCCTAGACATGTAGGATCTGTCATTAGTTGTATTACTAAAGCTTTAGGAAATTTCTGCCTAATCTTCTTTACGAGATAATCGACATCTTCTATGTCACCAAAAAAATTAGGACTTTGAAATAAAATAGCTGAAATCTCATCGTCATTAGTATTAAGAAGCTGATCTTGAGAAATTGTTTGATAAAGAATATCATGTCCCCAACAATAAGTTTTTACCACTTCTAAATACTCTGGGTGTATCCCATCTAATAAAAGAATTTTATTTTTACCCGTTATGGCAGAAGCCATTATAGCAGCCTCAGCTAAAGCTGTAGCTCCATCATACATGCTTGCATTGGCGACATCCATTTCAGTGATTTTAGTAATTGCTGATTGATACTCAAAGATAGCCTGCAAATAACCTTGACTCGCTTCTGCTTGGTATGGTGTATAGGAAGTGTAGAATTCTGAACGACTTATCACAAAATCTACTAATGAAGGAATGTAATGGTAATAACATCCCGCTCCAAGAAAAGAAGTAGGATAAACCTGATTTTTATTAGATATCTCTTCAAGTAACCGAAAAAGATCTGCTTCTGATAATCCGGGAGGTATATTTAATGTTTTTATCTTTAAATCACTGGGAACGTCTTGAAATAAATCTTCTAAAGAACCGATCCCAATCGTTTTTAACATGTTTCTAATAGTATTTTCATCGTGTGGAACAAAATCCATAGTCTATCCCCATTAATTACTATCTCTTTATAAAAATATAACTATAAGATTGTTTTATTCTGATTTATTCTTTTTTATTAGTTCCTGATAATCTCCAACAGAAAAAAGTCTATTAATTTCGCTAGAAGAGGAAATTTTTATTTTAATTAACCAACCATCTCCATAAGGCGATGAATTGAGAAGTTCTGGATTGTTAGCAATCGCATCATTAATTTCAACTATTTCTCCAGTCAATGGCATTATGATTTCTCCTACAGCTTTAACAGATTCAATCTCTCCCAGATTTTGACCTTTTTCAAAAAATTCTCCCACACTTGGGAGCTCTACATATACAATATCGCCTAATTGACTTTGGGCAAAGTCCGTGATACCAATAATGGCCAAATCATCTTCTAATTTTATCCACTCATGTGTTGATGTGTATTTCAATTCATTTACAAATTTATATTCCATTGTTTTTTACCTGTTTTTTTGATTTTAATTCATGAATTCATATATTTCGATAAAATGGAATTGGAACGATAATTGCTCTTAATAATTTACCTCTTATATCAATTTCCAATTCGGTTCCAATTGTCTTATAATCTGTTTGAACTAATCCCAAACCGATTGTTTTTTTAAGAGTTGGTGAGTAGCCACCAGATGTTACATGACCAACTTGTTTTTGATTTTTATATAATATAAAATTTTCTCTAATTACACCACGATCTAACAAATTAAGACCCACGAGGATTCGATCAGTTCCATTTTCTTTTTGACGAAGCAGAACTTTTTTTCCAATAAATTCAATGCCTTCTTTTTGTTTTATAACCCATCCTATTCCTGCTTCAACAGGTGTAATAGAATCATTTATTTCGTGACCATATAACGAATAACACGCCTCTAAACGTAAGGAATCTCTCGCGCCAAGTCCTATTGGTTTAACTCCCGTTTCAAGAATCGCATTCCATATTAATTCAGCGTGTTGATGATCAAAAGAGATCTCAAAGCCAGCTTCACCTGTATATCCAGTTCTGGCTAAAAACACGGGAATACTACAAATGTGACAATGTGTAAAATAAAATCGTTTTAACTTTGACAACTCAATATCTACAATAGAGGATAGGAGAATTTCTGTTTTTGGTCCTTGGATTGCTAAACGACACCTATCAGTCGATAAATCCGTTATTTTTACATCATATTCATTTGCGTGCTCTTCAATCCATTTAAAATCTTTTTGGATATTGCTCGCATTAACTATCGTCCTAAATTGATTATTTTCTTCCATGTAATATACAATGTCATCAACGACGGTCCCATTTTCATAACACATGCAAGAGTACTGACCTTTTGACTTTTCTAATAATACTAAGTCATTAGTCATTAGTTTTTGAAGGAGGTCAAACGCCTCTGGACCCTCTAATATGAATTCTCCCATATGAGAAATATCAAATAACCCAGCTGCAGTGCGAACAATCTCGTGTTCTTTTAAAATACTTGAATATTGTACGGGCATCATCCAACCAGCAAAATTTACCATTTTAGCCCCAAGTTTTACATGCGCTTCATATAATGGTGTTTTTTTTTTAGAGTTTTTCTGACTTTCCATACATACACTTCGTTTTTGTTATATACTCTAATTTTCATCAATGCAATTGAATATTTAAATATTTGGTTAGATACTCAACTAATCAATACTTAGTTTGGATTTTGTATAATTAAGACTAGAATTCTTTATAAATTTTTCAATTAATCAAATTTTAATATTATAATTTTGGAGGAATTGATCCTTTACCATTGATATTAAACTTACTAGATAAGAAATGACATTCTTAAGATTTTCCTAGTCTTTTATACCGTGGATCTTTTATTTTAAGCATATCAGACAAGTCGTATTTGGATGATAAATTTAATTTTTCAGGGGATAAGTCAATTAATTTTTTATTTCCCCATAAAGTCATGG
>Ga0180433_10001356_pt1 | contig 40972 bp, 63 predicted proteins | sample SS_ome_8_FD_132980 | JGI IMG/M metagenome (GOLD analysis project Ga0180433, IMG submission 132980) | Hypersaline lake sediment archaeal communities from the Salton Sea, California, USA - SS_1_D_1 metaG | ecosystem: Environmental > Aquatic > Non-marine Saline and Alkaline > Hypersaline >... | reverse complement strand
CTGATCAAAACGCAATGGCTCGCCAGGGGATTGGCACGCCCGGCAATGTCCAGGCGTTGAGCCAGACATACAACACCGGGTTCAGCAGCCCGAACCAGCTCTATGCCAAACCGGTGGCAGGCGGTGGGCGTGCGCCTACTCTTAACCCTTACCAGCCTATGCTGGGTGGCGGCAGCTATTCGCCTTATGGGGCTGGTACCGGAAACCCTTATGGTGGGACAGTGTACTCGCCCTATGGCGGACCACCGTTACAATACTACCAGGAAGGCGGATCGGGCCCTGGCAAGCAGAGCTGGGCCGAGCTACAGGCTGGCACACAGACAGGGGAGCCAAGCTCAGATCCGCGCCAGGCCAGTGCTTATGGTCAGATCCCCACTACCATGGACCCACGTTCATGGCTGGCACTGCCGCAATTCGATATCCTGAACAGGATGGCTATGCAGAGATATATGCAGCCTAAGACGATCAGCCCAGGATTACAGGCATACCGTGAAGCTGTTGATGCTGTTCCGGGCACGTATACGCCGAGCCCACAGGCTTCAAGGGTAGGGCAGCTATATCAGCAAAGGGTGGACAGGCCGGACGCTTACGGCGACATAGCCAAGCAGTTGGAAGACTATGTTGCTGGCAGGTATCGAGATCGACCACAGACAGAGCTTGAGAGAACGATATACGACCAGACGCTTGGCAACCTGAAAACCGGGCTGGGCGAGATAGAGCGCGGGATGTTGGCTAATGTCGAGCGTGAGCGTAAGCGGCAAGAAGATATTCTTGGCGCAAGCCTGGCATTGACAGGTGCATACGGCTCAGGCGCCGAAGGAATCCGCAGATCTGAAGAGATCGCAGAGCCATACCTGGCCGCCAGGCGAGATGTACGCCGTCAGATCTATGATCTTGGCACTCAGGCAAGGCAAGAGGCGCAAGGACTGGTAAGCGAGCAAGACGCCCGCAGGCTGGCCGATATCGACATGCAGCGTCGTGCACTACAGGACGTACAATCATTACGCGAGGTCCAGGAAGCGCAGCAGATGGCTGATCTTGCCGGGCTCAGTGATTTCGAGAAAGAGCAATATACCAGGATGGTATCACAGCGTGAGCGTGCACTTGACCGGAAAGAGCAACTTGCCAGGCTGGAAGAAGACGCAAGAGCGCAGGGCGACACTCAGGAAGCAACGAGGTTCGCAGCTATGCAGGAGCTCCTTGATTCTTATCTCAACCAAATCATACAGGCAGAGGCAGTAGTCAGAGGAAACACACCGCAGCCAAGAGAAAAAAGCAGCTCAATAGGCGACTTTGCAAGCCTTGGCTCTATGCTTGGCAAAGCTTTCAAATTCTAAAGAGGACATAAAATGGCAAAAATGAAAGAATTGCTTGCTCTTGTACTAGGGGCTGCTGGCGGCGCAAAAGAGGCACGAGAAGAAAAGGAAGACAGAGAGTACAGGCGTCACACCAGACGCATGGAAACAGATCCTGCATACCGCGCCAAAAAGATTCGGGAGCGAAAAGACCAGGAAGCAATCCAAGAGCTTGCCAGAGGAGCCAGGCTTGGCCAGCGGTGGGATGAAGTAGGGGAGAAGGTACAAACAGCCATACCAGGGATGGCTCAAAACGTACAAGCTCTTACTGGTATGGCAGGAATGCCGCCTGGGATTATGCCCGCAATGCCTCCACAGCCAATACAGCCGCCTCCTGTTCCCGCTGAATTGACCGGCCAAAGAATTGGCTTCACTGAAACAGGAATGCCTATCACTGAGGCTACGGAACAGCGCAAAAAAAGCATGGAAACAAAGCGGCTTGCTAGGGCAGCTTATGATGCCGAAAAAGAAAAGGAAGCTATGGGCTATGTGCGCCATAAAGGTACTGGCCAACTTATGCCTAAAGCGCAATGGGACGCCATTAAAGATGCCTATGAAAAACAAGAGGCATGGATAGAAGAACAAAAGCGCTTAAAACGAAAAGAATACACATACAAAGACTTTGAGAGAACACTGAAGAAACGCGAGGCTGTTGAAAACATACTATCCAGGAAGTATGGAAATGATGCGTATATAGCTTACGAAGAAGGCGGAACGCCTGATGATATGATCAAGAGGCTTGCAGAATACAGGGCCCAGATGCGAGTTGACGAGCTTGAATCGAAAAGACTTGCAAAAGAAAACGCCTTTCCAATGACAGATAAGGAAAAAGCAGACATATACAACAGGTCGTATCAGATTGCGCTGCGCCAAGCCAATAGAGATATAAGCGGCATCATCAGGAATCGCTCAGTTTTAGCAAAGCGCTATGGCATAGAGATGGAAATGCCAACAATTGACGCGTCCGGGACTGGCATGGATGAAATAGCCACCGGTGCATTTGAAGACCTGAAAATGCAAACTCCAGCAATCAGCTCAAAGATAGATCCAGAAATTGCCTGGAAAAAGCGCAACAGAGACAAAATAAAGACCAAAGAAGATTTTGTCAGGAAATGGCAAAAGCTAAACGAGGTAATGCAGGCAGAGCCACAGGATAAAACCAATCTGCTTGAAGATTATTTCAACTTTGTCTCACAAATCCCGCAATATGCTCCAGCAGCAGTCGCAACAGAAGCGGCGAAAAAGTTTTATCCGGCAATTGGCAGAGGATTAAAGAAAGGATTCGAAGAGGTTATATTGAAGCCAACTCTACAGGCAGCGCCAGAGCTTGGTCTTCCAGAAATGACTGTTCAAGAAGCATATGATTATCTGCCAACGCGGGCATTGCGAGACATAGAGGAGCCAATAGACAGTGCCTTGGCAAGATACAACAAGTTGGTACCAGACCCAAAAGAATATGCGCCTGAGACTATCCCAGCAAAAAAGTGGATTGGAAAACCGACAGAAGCGTTATCCAAGTTAATAACAGCGCCACTAGCATCAATTACAGGAAAAAATAAAACATCGCCATTTGATGCGATGGTAGGCCGCCGAGGAAAAACCGGCCAGAAGATTATCAGGAGAATCCAGGACAATCTTAATGAGACTGGTTTCAAGGCATACGACATTATCCTGGAGATCCCTGGCGCACTTGATATCTTCAATTCAGTGCCAGGCGGAAACGAAATGAAGCGAGCCATACGGAACGGTAATGCTACACTGGCGGATGCGCTGGCATTTATAGAGGCAAATAAATAATGGCAGAACCCACAAGAACAGCATGGGAAATGCTTGCGGACATCCTCGATGTCCCTGGCAGGACTATTCGCGCACCAATAATTGAAGGGATGGAAGCGTCGAAAGAAGGCAAGCAATTAAACCCATTTGATTACCTTGGTGCTGCTGGGCGTGGGCTTTATTCCGCAGCCATGGGAGAAGGCCGAAAGTATCCTGGGCAGAAAATATACGAGCTGGCGATGGACGAGGAACCACTGAAGCCAGAAGAAGGATGGTCACCGGAAGCCATTAAAAGAGCGCTGGCTGGCCTTGGGATAGAAATGGCTGCCGACGTTCCTGGGTTCGGGCTGGCAAAGAAGGGGTTACAACTTGCAGGTAGGGGCGTGGGTGCCGTCGCAAGAGCAACAGGAGCTGCAGATATAGCTGCTAACGTGGCTGCCAACCTACCAAAGACAAGAGTGGGGCAGGCAATTGGCACTACATTCACGCCTCAATACCTTACCAAGATGGGTATCGGTGCCGCAGGCCCTATGGAACATTCTGGCGAGTATTACCGCCGATTGCGTCAGATGAGGACAGCAGAATCAAAACATGCTACTGAGTTCATGGAGAAGGCTGCGGAGTACGAGAACTTGATACCGGACACGGAGCTACGTAACGCTGCAACAGCCATGTCCGAAAACATAAATATTGGAAAGACAGTTGCTGAACGGTTTGACGATATCCCAGCAGGAACGCCTGACGACGTTGTTAAGTGGGGCCGCGCAATCCAAAGCGACATAGAAGAAATGATCGAAAAGGGCATGAACAAGCGCGGGATATTGAACCCTGAAGATGTCAGATTCAAAGACAAGATGTCGTACATGCCGCATATTGTTGTTCCGGCAGAAGAAGAATCAATAATGTCCTCAGTGATGAGACTGTTTAGAAACCCGACAAAATACGACGAACACTACCAGGGATTCAATCACGGGATATCCAGAGGCGCTGCTGTAGGGACTACTGATAAAGCTGGTGCCGGAGCGTTCAGAAGAAAAGATATCAGGAAGCTGTCAGAACTGAACGCAGACTCGTTACACGATGGATTTGGCCGTGTAAAGTATGTAAACGATATCGTTGATATCTTCCAAAAGAAAGGCGGCGAAGTATCCCAGCAGTTTGCAGCCAACGATTTCCTTACCGGCCTTGTAAACGACGGACTCTACAGCACCAAACGCGGCAAGGGCATGAGAGAGTTCGTACTGCCCAAGCGGATGAAAAACTCGCGAGTATCAAAGCTGTTAAAAGGTAAATACTTCGACAGCAATTTCGTCGATGACGCAGAAAGAATGATCGACGCTGTCAAATCAAAGAAAGACCTGGGTGCGGCATTCAAAATCTGGGATGACTTCTCAAAGTACTGGAAAGCGTCTGCACTGGCCAGACCAGCGTTTCATGTAGCAAACGGAATGTCAGGGCTGTTGGTGAACCACCTTAACGGTATAAACCTTCTGAAGCCTAAGACAGCGATGTTCTATTCCAAAATAGCCAAGGCCGCGAACCTGTACCGCCAGGGCAAATTCTCCCAGATCAAGAAGATGGGCAACGTTGAAGGCCGGAACATGCTGGACTGGCTGTTTATGGCCCGCGATCATGGCGTGCTTTCTGCTGACAGATCATTGATGGGCGATGTCATAGAGATGGCGCAGAACAACAAATACAGTAAGAACATGGTGAAGGGGCTAGCTAAAGAAGTGAAGAATGTCTTTGCGGGAAAAGGAGCAAAGGGCAAAGCAAAAGCAGCCTGGGAAGTAGCTGCCAGGGTTACCCCAATATCACCGACAAAATCTATGTATTTGCAGGCATCTGCCAAAGCTGGCCAGTTTACTGAAGATACGCTCAGGACAAGCCTGTTCATCAATAACGCTATGAAGCATTACAAGTCGCTTCCAAGAGCAAACAAGAGCTGGAGCGAAGCGGCAGAGAAAGCAGCCCTGGACGTAAGCAAGTGGCACGTGGACTATTCAGACCTTACAAATGCAGAACGCGAGCTATTTAAAAGAATCTTGCCATGGTATGCGTGGGTTAGAAAATCGGTACCGGTATACCTCCAAGCTATGCTGGAACACCCGCAGACATTCAACCGGATCTTCAAGGCCAGGGGCGCACTCCAGCAGGCGGCATACCCAGGACTGGAAACCAAGGATATCCCGGAATACTATCGAGAGCAAATGCCTATATTCACGCCGTTCCAGCAAGAGTATGGCGACAAGAAGCGGCTAGAGATGATGGGTATGGAACGGTTCCTCGCCCCTTCAACAGCCCTGAGGTTCTTGACAGCGGCCAAGAAAACAGTGACCGGAGAAGAATCCAGGTTCCCAGGCTCACCGCTGCTCCAGTTCGGCCTTGAATCATCACTCCCGGCATACAACGCGATCACCGAAGCCATCAGCAACTACTCGAAATACAAAGAACAGCCGCTAATGCGCCATTCAGCCGACGTAGAGCCGTTGATGGGGCTCATGGTACCTAAGACCACAGCGCACTTTGCAAGGGGTATAGTGCCACTCTTGGGCTCATTAAACAAACTGATGCGCGGTACGTTGACAGCCGGCGTGCCTAACGACTTGTCACCAATCAATAAAATCTTACAATTTGTTATAGCGCGAACCTACCAGGTTGATCTTGACCAGAATCGGCGCAGGGAAGCATACAAGATTCTGAAGGATATTGAGAAGATTAGGCGCGACATCCGATATAAGAACCGGGATATAATGGATCCAGAGAAGGAAGAGTACCTTGAAGATAACCGGATGTACATAGAGCGGTTAAGGGACGCGTTAGGCGAGAAGAGAACCGGATATCGTGAAGAGATGCAACGGCAGGCGGCTCAAAGGAGGAGAGGATTCTAATGTCGATCTATAAACTATTGATAGGTGGGGAAATCAGAGACACAATTAACTATTCTCCTTCGACCGACGAGAACTATGAATTTCAAGTCGTTGGCATCGTTCGGGACGACAGAGGTAATGAGCGTTATACTGAGCCGCTAACCATCACAGGCGGCGCGATATCAATGTACATCCTCAAGAATACTGACGATAACCTAGGGTCAGCAATCAAGACATACACGGTAGGCTCAGGGCTAACAATTACCAGCGGCTCAACTGGCCAGTTTGAGCTGGATATCGCAGACACTGAAACCGCGCTCCTGGTCCGAAGCGAACCATACTATGTCAAGACAATCATTACCCCCAGCGGCGGAGATTCTTATGGAATGCCCGTGTTCGAAATGGTGGTTGGAAACTGATGACTAAGAGTTTAGAGAAAATCAACTGGGGGCAGTGGATAGCTGTGATATCTTTGCTTATTGGGCTAGGCATAACATGGGCTTCTTTGCCGGCCTCGATTATGGAGAAGGCTGAAACGAAATTTGTCAGCAAAGAAGTCTTCCAATCAGAGATGAGGCATATATCAAAAAGTCTTACACGGATAGAAAAAAAACTGGACAAAGCTGTACTAGTCCCGGCAGGTAAATAATGGAAAAGATGATTGAGCCTGGTAAAGAGCTGCTGACATATATTCTGAGACATAAACCGCACTGGATAACATGCTTTGAAACCATACTCGGACAATGGTGCCTGGAGTCAGGCTGGGGTACTGCCAAGAACCGTCAGGGCGTATGCCTGGCAGCCGAGACAAACAACTTTGGTGGAATGAAGTACCGGTCCTGGCAGGCCAGTTATGGCGTGGTACCGTTCACCTATACCGACTGGAACGGCAAGACAGACGACTATGCAGACCTGGAATCTATCTGGCACTGGCCGCGCTTGTATTTTGGGCTCCTGGCCAAGAAAAGGTACGCAAAAGCACGCAAATGCAACAAAGATACAAGGGGATACCTGGCTACGCTTGTCGAATGCAAGTATGTCACAGAGATGCCGGACAAGTACGGGAACCCTGTAACAGATCCAGAAAAGCTGAAAGTAATGTATCCCAATAAAATCCTTGACGATATAATGCAGCGAGAAATGTTTTACAAACTAGTTAAAGAGGTGGTTGAACAATGACCCAGAAGATGATGTATATGATAGCTGGCGGCCTGTTCCTGCTGGCGCTGATTTACCTGAACGCTGACATATCTATCCAGAGCACCTGGCTTGTTATTGTCGGCGGCGTAATTGGTGTCCATGGTGGAACCGACATGATGGCTATCACCAAGAACGGTGCCCAGAAGAAGCTCCCTCCCAATGAATAACTTCATCATATTCGTTCTGGGCGTGTTCTCTGCCCTGGCTGCCATCTGGTATAAGAACAGGAGCACACCAAACCTGTACCGTGAGGAGCGTGCCAGGCGGCAGGGGCTGGAGAAGAAGCTGAAGGACCAGGAAGACCTGCATGCAGAGGAGCATCGAATCCATGACGAAAAAATCGCTGAATACGAAGCCAAGATCAAGCACTATCGCACTGGCCTTGTTACTGATACTGATGACGACGCCATTGTGGATGGTTGGCGCAGAGAGCAGGAGTCTGCCGGATCAACTGAAGACAGCTAAGAGCCTGGCGGTAAAGTATAAGACGGATAAAGACAAGCTCCAGGCCGCACTTGATGCCCAAGATAAGCTGGTAGTGGAATTGAAGCTGAAGCTGGAGGCCAGGGACAAGGAGATAGCCGAGAAGAAAGAGATGCTGCTTGAAATGCTGGAATCTCAGAAGCGACTTGAGAGAGAGTTAAAAAAGGCTGTTCAGCGTGGGTACATCAGCAAAGGTATCGAGCGGGGCATGGAGAAGTACATGCTTTATGGTGTGATCAAGGCTTTGATTCTGAAGATATGAGCTAGCAGGTCTCAGTCCACATGTCCGGGCTTAACAAATCGGGACTCTGGCCGGTCGTCTACAGGCAGTCTTTCCACTGCTCGCCTGCCACAAGGTAATGTACATCTCCCATGTATAGCTCACATCATACGCTCTACCAACTAAGCTACCCAGCCTCCTTGTTGATTACTTGCTATAGGTTTTTTTTCTCCAACTCTTTTTCCAGTTTTTCGTTTTCGTCTTGGATCTTGTCATTCCAATCTTCAAGCTCGCTTATTCTCTTGTCTTTATCACAGTCAGCGCACGGCCCGTGGATTTCTCTGGCCTCCATATCAATTACTTTGACCACAAGATCATTGTTTTCTTTTTTTAGTACTGCGTTTTCCTCATTCAGAACAGCTAGTTTCTCGGCAGCTTCTGCATATGCTTCAGCCGCTTTGTTTTGTTGTTTTACCGCTCTTTTTGAGATGCTTTTCCAATTATTTAGATCTTTTTCCAGCTTTGCGTTCTCCTTTTCCAGCTTTGCGTTCTCCTTCTCCAGTCGCTTAACTTGGAATTTATTATACAGATCAATATATCTGGTATGCAGTCTGGCATAATACTCTTTCGCCATATTTAGCTTATCTCCCTGCTCTAAAATCTTGGCCTTCAAGGATTGAATTTCGCACTCCAGCTCCTCAATAACGTTGTCATGGTGCCTACTTATTTCGGTGGTAAGCTGGTCGTTGATTTTTATCGTTTCTTTCAGCTCGCCTATCTCGGTTGTGTAAACATTGATTTTTTCCTCCAGCTCTTTCACCCTTCTGGTTGATTTGATTTCCTTGTTCAGCTTGTCGTTTTCTTTCTCATTTTCCTCCAGCATCTTCGGGATCTCGCACACACATACACCGTCGCAGGACAAACAACGGCATTCATAGTGCCCCTTCTCATGCTTATACACATGCCTTCCTTGCGCCCCTTTGACACCCTTTGCGGCCTTGTATAAATCGTCATCTTCAATCTTGTAATTACTCATCATTCCCCCCTGTTATTTAGACACCCAGTTACTATATATGCATGCCAAAAAACCAATTGCGTCTTTACTGTAAACCGTACTTGGCTTTGGATAAACGCATAGCTTTTTCCAACAGCATTGATGATGATAGTCCCTCAGCATATCCAGGTCAGGGCATTTGTTCTTTAGCTGCTCGTTTACTTGCTTGTTGTCGCCGCATTCACAACAGTAGTCCTCGGTATACCCGCCACAGTCACAACAGTCAACCTCATACTGCCATACGGTTCCATGCGCCCCACACTTTCTGCAGTACAGCTTTGGCGCTGGTTCATAAAACTGATAGTCGATCCCGTATTTGTCTTCGTATAATGCTTTCATTCATTACCTCCTAACAAGGATCAGAGCAATGTCGCTTTACAAGCTCGTCAAGTTTCTTGAATATCAATACCATTTCCCAGGGCTGGTAATAGTACAGGTAACCCCTGAAGTATGGATCTTCATCGCGAGTGTTACAGTACATGTGCCGCACACCATCAAAATAAGCAGTGCCCTCAAACAGCACATCAACATGAAGCTCTGGATCATATATTGAATCACAGTTGATAACGCTGCCGGATGAAAAATGGTAAACGCAAAAATGGAATCCTGACTTCAAGTTGCCAGCCCACTGAATAGGTGACCACGACAGCCAAAGATTGTTTTTAACCAGCTCATACCTGGCCCAGTATTTCACAAGCTCTTTGTCGCAGGCTAGTTCACAGTATTTGATTTCACTGCCGATCATTCGCTACCTCCGCAGTTCTGGCACTTGCCGTTTTTGATCGAGTTGATTGATTCGTCAATCATGTCATCGACAGTACTCATTTTCGCCATCTCTCTTTCAGCATTATTGATTCGTCGTCAAAATACTGCAATCGTGCATCTCTGAGCTTGCGTCGATATGTTGAATACATGGCACCGGCAACCAAGCCAAATATAACCCCAGGGAAAAAGCCTTCCCAACCATGGTTATTGGTTACCACAAGTGGGTGTTTTATGTGTTCCGCCACTTCAACCATGTCAATCGTGATATCTTCTTTGCTTGGCCCGACAACTATGTTGCAACTAGACATATCGTTCTGGAGTACAAGATCACTGTTAAATGTTGTTGAGTCATTAGCAATAAGATCGACCGCCGGATAATTACTTGGATCAGCAATGTACACCAGAGCAGTATTTTCGTTTGTGGTAACGGGTATATTTTCACTCATCACTCGGCCCCCATTTCTTAACCATGTCATCGACCCACCTGGTCGCTTCTGATTTCTCCATGAACCCGTAGACAATGCTGATGTCCCGCACGATCTCTTGTCGCATCAACTCCGGCAATTGTTTCTGTTCCACCACCAAGCACCACCGGATCTGGGATTCATATGCCTGCAGCTCCAGCCATTTCTTATTGGGCTCCGAGAACCACCACCACCAAAGATAGCCGAACGTACTCCAGAACTCCTGTTGCGCCAGGTGATAGCCTTCATGCCCATATACCCAGCAGCGATAGTCAAGATGGTTCTCCCGGCCCCGCCACCTCTTAGCCACGAACACCCGGCCAAAGATGGCGATGAAGCCAAATTTGGTGCATGGTGGCATCCAGTTGACCGTCTTAATGTCCTTCACTATCCGCTCATGGATTTTGTTGATTTCTCTTTCGCTCACGTAACATCCTCTCTTACAAATAACCAGCTATGTAGGCACTGGTTATTCATCATTACGTCAAACATCCCGGCGGCCACGCCTTGCACCTGTTGCTCTGTCAGCCCCAAACTAAGCCTGAAATCTATCGCATGGGTAAGCTCATGCAAAAAAGCAGCCTTTATGTTTTCCGGGTGGTTAGACTCACATATCTGAATTTCCTGGTCGCAGTTTAGCACCCTGCCAACAAGACCAAGTTGTCTCAAGTCGATCACCCTGACAACATACTTCGACCCAAGTATCACCGCATTGTCAATCATCCAAACACCGCCCCGCATATAACCCACATTACAAATAGCCAGCCGCCAAGACAACCGCCAACCACAAATATCCCCTCGATCATTGCCGCACCACCGTAACCCGATTTCAACGGGGAGCTAGGGTCAGTCATGCTTCTCCCCTCGCTTTCTTGAGAATCTCGTCAACCTTGGAATTGAAGTCGCACAAATCACATTCAATATCATCAGGACAATAATCATGTCTATAATACCCTCTATACCTGCCGATTATCTCTATCAAATCATCCTCAATCGGACGGTGGTTCCATTGCCTGTCGTGTTGCTCATTATCATACGAACCCCAATATTGGAGATTTTGTGTGAAACAGCCAGGCTCATGCTTGGTTATACCGTTCTTTATGTAAGAGCGACAGAACGGACAAGGTTTTAAATTCTTACTCATGTTTCGCCCCTTTCTTTTTGGATTTCTTCGAGCAGCCTGTGGAATCTGTTGTGATAATACCAGCCGTTCATTCGGCCATCTGCTACTGGCGGGGAGTCACGAAAATCATGTGTGACTTCTTTAAGCAGATCAATCAACTCTTCAGTCCAGTCCCGCTTTTTCACGTAGCCGTCGCCGTGGGTGGCAACCGGCCCTATCATCCACTTATGCTCTGGGTCTGGCACGAATACCATACTCGCTGTATCTGAATAATAATTTGTGGCCACAAGCCAACCGCCAAAGACCCTGGCCCGATAGGTGTGCTGACCGATCTCTATCCACTTAAATTCAATCTGCATCCCCGCCCCCTTCGGTTCTTTCATGACTTACATCTCGCTTCTTTGCTGCCTTCTTTATCGCCCGCTGAAATGAAGGTAATGCCCGAATGTCCTGCAAAACCTTACAATCATTGTCTAACCAGTTGATGTGCAGCAATAATTGATAAACGATATTCTCATCCACTTTGACGTTGCGCGTTCCACACCATAATGGCCATGAATAAAAATCAAGATCGATGCCCCTGAGATCACTGCCACTGAGATCACTGTGTCTGAAATCGCTGCCCCAGAGAACGCTGCCCCTGAGATCACTGTTCCTAAGATCACTGCCCCTGAGATCACTGTATCTGAGATTACTGCCCCTGAGATCACTGCCACTGAGATCACTGTGTCTGAAATCGCTGCCCCAGAGAACGCTGCCCCTGAGATCACTGTTCCTAAGATCACTGCCCCTGACATCATATCCTATCAGGATTGCCCGTTCTCCCTCGGCCTCACCCTTAAGCCATTTTTCATGTTTTTCAAGAATTAATTTCAGCTCGTCACTTGTTATAGTTTTCATCCCCGCCCCCTTCGACAAGATCATCAAATGTCCGATCAGACAGTCGCTGAAGCGTAAAGACCAAGGCTTCCATACAGGCTGTGCATATATCGTCGTTCCCGTTGCAGGTGCTGTTATATCCCCATGATTCACTGGGCAAAAATATTTCAAGCACCATGAAATTATCGCCACTGGCGGCTCTGTCGTCTAATCTTCTTCCGCATATATCACAAGTTATCTCTTTCACTCCACGCCCCCTCCGCTATGCAGTTCCACGAATCCATTCACTGTATTCACGTAAGTTGTCATAACACCAGCCGCATACCCAGATATTTCCCCACAAATATAACGATGTAGCAGGCCACATAAGGTTTCCACAGTTTTGGCATTGTTTAATCATCCCCGCCCCCTTCGACCCTGGCTAGCAGGGAGTTTTCTCTATCATTGATTTCCAGACTCATCTCGACGTAATCTCCTAGCCCCACCCTTCGCATTATATGATGGGCGTGAGCCGTAGCCACTAGATCGAGCTTCACCCTCTCCCGCACCACAGCCTTGAAGTTCTTGATGATCTGATGCATGGCGGCGATGACAGATTGCAGCTCTAGGTTCACTGTTTCATTATCACTAAGGATCAAAATCCTTTTTCTCGGCTCTTCCAGCTCCGCTACCTTCTCTTTCAGCTTCCGTTCCCTGCTTTCACTGTTCGCCAGCGCAGCCGTTATGGTGGATAACTCGTTTTTCAGCTCATCGTTCTCGTCCATCAACTTGCTCTGAAATATATCTAGCTTCGCATTACGCTTCTCTTCCTGCTTCACCTTCTCTTTCAACTCCCGGTTCTCACGCTCAAGCTCCTGGATGAGCTGGTCTTTTTGTTGGCAGTCAAGGCACATTAGCTTTACCCGCTTCGGTGGAACCTTCCTAGGTTCACAGTCTTGACAGTAATCATGATAACAATCTCTTCCGCAATGCAGACAACTCATCTCTTCACCGCCCATACCATGTCATAAAAGCCCGTTTAACTGGCCCATCATAGTCAGCGAACTTCCTATACCACTCCCTGCAGTCACGACACAGCCAGTTCTCAAGGCGATAGAATGTGCCGCCACAATTTAGGCATTTAAGTGTCATCCCTTCACCTCCTTCAGCAGCTCCCGGTTCTCACGCTCAAGCCTATTAATCCTGCCCCGGCTACTCGATGCCAGCTCATTGAAACGGGCCTCCAGCTCCCGGCAGTAATCCACCAGGGCGTTGTGTTCGTCGATAGCAACATCCTTATTTAACCAAGAACCTGGATAATATACCCGCAGTTGATAACAGCCGGGGATTCCTTCAGAAACAGATTTAATGTCAGTCCACTCCCGCACCCGAATATCAATCTTCTTCATCAGTGGCCGCCTCCTTAAACAGACTATTCGTCGGTGTCTGCATGTATTTTGCCAAATCTTTCATCGTCGCTATCCCTTTGCCTAATGATTTTTGCCCGCAACTTCTTGTTTTCCTCTTTCAGCTCCCGGTTCTCATCCTCCAGTTTTACCATTGCCTGACCAAAACTTCGGAGCGTTCGCTCCTGGGAGTCGTTCAGCTCTTTCAGCTCCGCTAATTTCTGGTCTTTCTGGTGGCAGTCGATGCATTTTTTATTTGTAGCATTAACCTTTTTCAGTTGCGTTTCCAATTCCAAAATCCTGCGCGCATAAACGTCCGCTGTTTTTGTCAGACTTTTTATTTTTCTATCGGCCTCTTGTAGATCCCATTGCAATTCATCTACACCATCTGAAAATATACCCATTATTCCCTCGCCTCCTTCAGCAGCTCTCGGTATGCCCGAACCAGGGCATTGTGTTCGGCTACTGCTGACTCCAGACAAGTCTGCTCATTTCCGGCATTGTATTTGCTGACAATATGCGGCCCGTCCCAGCAATCATCCATGTATTTCCACTCCCGCACCCTTATCTTATCCTTCGCCATTGGTGGCCACCTCCAAGTCTTTCAAAACGTTTTCAGCGTACACCATCTGCGTTAAACAGCGGGATTGCCATTTTCTCTCAGCGTCCCAAGCAGCGGCCCCAGCAGCGGCCCAAGCAGCTTCCCTAGCAGTTTCCCTAGCAGCTTCCCAAGCAGCGACCCTAGCAGCTTCCCAAGCAGTGGCCCCAGCAGCGGCCAGCTCATCATCACTTATCTGCTTCTTTAGCCACTTCCTTTTTGCTTTGATGGCATCTGCAAACACCGGGTCGTTCAATTTGACTCTATTAATAGCCCGTTCAGCGCATCGGCAAGCAAACTCATGCAAAATGTGTTCTACGTTAATCCACCACAGTACTCTACGCTCACTGCAAACCAGCTTGTCATCGCTTTTAACCCAAGAGCCGGAACACTCTACGCGACAAATAACGCTTCCTGGGGCATGACATAACGCATCAATTATGTTTTCCGACGCATGAAGACCGTATCTAAGCATCTCAAGTCTGTCTGGGTCGCAGGTTAAAACCAGGCCCTTCCTGATCTTCACCTCCTTGCCATGGTGGAGATGCAGGATTGCTCTGTTGTCCTTCACGAAATGCCATGCTTGTATTGGTTTACTGCTCATCGTCCACCTGTTCCTAACACTTGGTTATTTTCCGCCTCTGTCCATACCAGCTCGTCGCCGACGAAGCCGTAAAGGACTGGTATATCTAGCTTCATCTCTTCTCCCACTATCCCTATCATTATGAGCATACCTTGAACCTCCTTTCCCAAAACTCGCGCTCATACCTGCGCCACCGGTCCCAGCGCGGCAGCTCGTCATATCCAAGGAAAACACAATAGACGTGCCATTCTCCGACCATTATGTACATGGTCCACGCCTTGTCACCGGTCTTGAGCTGCTTGTGCGCCAGGCTGTATGATATTCTGTTGTTATTCACCATCATAAAACTGGTACCTTGTCTCCGTTTCCTCACACAGTTTATTGAATGATGGGGTTTTATAGTCCCAGCCGAACACATGGTTCGATTTCTTCTTCTTGTGCCATGGACACGTGAACGGGCTCACATCCTTGCAGGCCACATCCTCATTGAGCCAGCGGCAAAATGAACATGTTTTTACGATCTCTGTTGTCCAGTTCATGCGTGATCCATCTCCTCCCAATCATCGCAGCCCTGCCCCCACTTGTCTATCAGGAACGGATGGTCTGGATGATCGCACCACATTGTCAGATTGTTCACAAGAAGATACTTGCAACTGCCGCAAGTCTTTGTGTACTGGACCATCATGTTCTTGTCCCAGCACCAGCTCTTGTAATCACAGAACTTACATATCGGGTCAGACTTCTTGACGCCAGTCCGGTCAGGTGGCGACTGTGACCGTATTACCCTGGCCGCCTTCTGCTTGGCCTCGTAAAATACGCCTGGCTGGAACTGGACGCACTCGCAGTAAAGGTCGCTGTTGTCTTTGTTGACCATAACAAATAGCGCTTTGTCCAGCGACGCATACCCCATGTAACACTGCAGCGACGCATACCCCATGTAACACTGCAACTGAACATAATATTCAATCTTGCTGGCCTCTACGCCATTCGCCTTAAACTTGCGAAAGCTGGACGCGCCGGCTGATTTGATCTCCAAGATCCATCGCTCGTCGCCACCCATAACGCCATGTATGATCCCGTCAGCATAACCCCTGAACAGGCCGCCATGGTCCTCAAACATCATCTGATCAGTGCCCGCATGAGCTATGGTGTAGCGGTTAGACAACCACTTGACAGCCAAATCCTCTATTACATCGCCGACAGTAAACAACAGCAGCACTCGGCCATCCATCGGCAAGGAATCAAAGTTCCTGAACCGATACCACGCCTGTCTTTCGCAAGGATGGCCGATAGTGCTCATTGATACTGATCGAGATGTGCGACGAGGCTGGCGCGTTGCAGCCTCGAATATCTCGCACTTTATCCTGTCACCGACAGGATCTATGGTTTCTATCTCTGCCATCAGAAACCAGGGCGGTCATCATCCGCCACTTCGGCCTTCTTATTGACAGGTTTGATTTCATTGTCATAGCTGCGGAAAGCAACCACCTTGTTCTTGTCGTCGTAGCCGTCCTTGCCCTCTTCTACGCCGAGCTTTATCTGGAGCAGCTTGCCGTGGAGCTCTTCAGAATCGGCCAGATTCGTGTCTTCAAGAAAGCCACAGGCTATTGCCATGGCCTTGAGCCGCTTCAATGCGAACTCATTGTTCAGGACCATGTTATCCCAGACCTTGCGCCCGGCATGTGATGGCCCCTCGATCAAGAACTCCCACTTGATGAAATTGTTGCCAGCTTTCGAGGTTTTTGACTCGCTGTCGTTTACCCTGGCTTTGTACCATCCGTCGGGCATAAGGTCAAAGTCGTTGCCGCCGTCTATGTCGCCGAGATTAATTCCAATATTTACCATTACTTCTTTGCTCCTTTCTTTATCCTCACGATCTTCTCTTTGATCTTGCCCAGGTTAGGCTCTTCAGAATGCCCCAGCTTGCCGCTGCGGTCCTTGGCCGGGTATTGTGCTGTCGGCTGTGTAATGAACCCACGCACTTCTTTACCGCCCTCGCCAGTTACCATGGTGTAGTAAAAAACCTCATCAAAGTAGCTGGTGAGCCGGTTCTTAAGCCCGGAGCCAGATATAGATGGCGCTACATAGCGCTTGTTGTTGTCGTCCTTGTCGATGTCGTCAAGGCAGGTGAACACGACGTTGTAATGCTCGATGTCACGAAACACCTTGATCATGTTGGTCATGACGTCTGTATATTCACCCCACATTACAAATGAATCCTTGCGATCCGTGTACTTGGCCTTCATCTGGCCAACAACACGGCTGCTGATTTCAGTCAGCGAATCAATAAAGACCCACTTGTATTTCTCCTTGAACTCGTCAGTCGTGAGGGCCTTGTATACCTCCCTTAGCTCCTCTACAGTCTCAACCTCGTAACCTTGAACCCGGCCAGACTCAACGAGATCGGCCACGCACAAAAGACCAGACTCAGCGTTGATCACGCACACGCCTTCAGTCTCTGGTATAGTTCTAAGGAGAGAGGTCTTGCCTATGCCAGCCTTACCTATCACCAGGGCGGTGAATCGCTGGACCTTGTTTACTTCCAATGGTCTTAACGCCATTACAAATAACCTCCTACGGTAGTTTGTTGCCTGGATTTTGCCCGGAATGCCCGGAATCCTGGCCTTGACTAAAAATATACCATGCGGTATAATCGATGTCAAGCAGGAGGAGAAAAAAGATATGAAGACCATACTTCAGGCGGAGTTGGAGGCGCGGGGAGCGCCGGCCACACAGGAAGAGATAGCGGCCAGAACGGGGCTTTCACAGGCGGCTGTCAGCAGACACTTGTCAGGGGCGAGAACGCTTGATTTCGCGGCTGCTCAGGCATACTGGCAGGCGTTTGGTGTGCCACTAACACAAATAGTTAATCACAACTCACAGGTAGAGAAAGCGAGGGCCAAGCGTGAGCAGCGATGATATGTTCAACGCGGCCATGGTTCTGCTTGATCAAGGGCTCTCGGTAGTCCCGTCTTCTCCCATTGATAAGCGGCCTAAAGTTGCCTGGAAACAGTTTCAGAACAGATTGCCAACTCATGAAGAGTGGGAGCAATGGCACGATCAGCTCGGCGACAACTATAACATAGGGATAGTGACCGGAGCTCTGTCAGGAGTAGTAGTTGTGGACTGTGATTCAGAAAACTCTGCTGAGTGGGCGCTCAGGAACCTGCCGCCAACGACTATATATTCCAGGACCGGACGCGGTTACCATATATGGTTCAAACACCCTGGCGTCAAAGTCAAAACCAAGGCATTTGTCCGGGAAGGGATAGACGTTCGTGGAGACGGTGGGTTTATTGTTGTGCCGCCGTCATGGCATGCGGGGAGTGGCAGAAACTATCAATGGAATACCGGGATCGACTGTCAGCCATACAACGATCAGCTATGGAACGAACTGGAAACGTACCCGATTAAATCAAGCCCGTGGTCTGAGACTGTAGACGAGCCGACAGGTAATCTTAACATCAACCTGGCAGACATAGACATAAGTGATAGACCGTTCGTACACCTTGAAAAGAAGCCAGTGCCGCACGGACGCAGGAACCAGGAGGCTGTTAAATATGCTGGCAAGTTCGCTGCGCTCAGAATAGATCGGAAACAGGCGGCAGCTGACCTGATGGAATGGAATCTGGAGTATTGTCAGCCGCCGATGGGTGAAAGAGAGCTTCGAAGCGTTATATCATCTGCCTACAAAATGAAGCATCAACAAGACGTTCGTGAAGGATATTTTGTTGACCCCATGATCATAAATGATTTTGGGATGGATGTCAACAAAACTGAAATATGGGTGCCTGCCGATCAGGACACGGTTGATATAGTGCCTCCGTTCATATCTGAACCAGGTGGCGCCATACAGGAGATCATGGAGGAGATAGGCAGGTGCTCGTTTGTGTCGCACCCTATATACGAATGCGCGGCGGCGATAGCGTTGCTGGGCTCGCTGGCCGGCTTCAAGGTAGTGACAGAGACCAGGAGCCACACTAATATATACATCGCGGCCCTGGGATACAGTGGCACAGGCAAAAACGGCGGCGTTTCGGTCATCCCGAAAACACTACGGGCGATAGATAGAAGCAACTTATATGGAGGGAGCACGTTCACCAGTGATACAGCGCTCTTGAACATGCTGAAGAAGTACCCGATCAAGATATCAGTAGTCGATGAGTTCGGCGATTTCATGAAAGCGCTCAAGGTGGCGGGCAGCCACAAATCAACTATCCCCACCATACTCAAGACAATCTACAGTGATCCTGAGATGGGATACCAGAAGAACACGGCTGACGACCTGAAATCATATGATCTGCCATACGCACACTTCAGCGTATATGGGGCTACAGTGCCGCAGACGTTCTGGGAGTCTGTCTATTCTCAGGACAGCGAGGACGGGTTCTTGTCGAGGTTCCTGGTATTTGAGAGCCATCATAAGAAGGACGAGCAACCTAAACGCGGGGTGTCTACGCCATCGGCCCAGTTCATATCGGCCATGAAAGCACTGGCTGACGTGCCGTTGATATACCCGGAAGCCAGCGGCGACATTGATCTGTCAAAGAACCTGGTTCCGCCCATCCCTGTCGTAGTGCCACGAGACCAGCACGCCGACGAGCTTTACAGAGAGTATTATGTTTCATGCGTCCGCAAACAGAACCTGGCATTTGATACATCACAGGCCAAGGCCGCCCTATACAGCCGGTCAGCAGAGTACGCCGACAAGCTGGCACTCATACACCACTGTAGCCGGATGCGCCACAACATGGGCAAGGGCCACATAACACACCAGGACATGAAGTGGGCCATCGACATCGCAGAATGGTGTCTTAACAGCTTCATGGTCCAAGTCGATCAGCGGATGGCAGCATCACCATTTCAGAAAGAATGTAAGGAAATGATGGCTATCATCAGAAGATCAATCACCAGCAAGAAGAAGATGCTGGCCTCCAGGGACATCAGCCGATTATGTGGCCAGTGGAATAAACAACGCCGTGCCCAGATCATCGAGCAACTACTAGAAGAAGAAGAGATAGTGCTAATTAAAGAAGAAACAGGTGGCAGACCAAAGCTGTTCTATGCCATCCCGAAAGGAGAAAACAGATGAAAGCACCAACCCATCCAGAGGCCGAACATGACAAAAAGCTCATGAAACTATACTCACTGGCAGATCAGTTCGACCTGGAAATCATATCCGCATACAACTACGAAGAAGAACACAGACATTACACCGTCAGAAGGTGGCAGCCAGACGAAAAAGAAGTGGTTTTCAGTAGTGGCAAATTTACAACACTTGAAGAACTCGAAGCGTTTTTCAGAGGTTATCGGGCAGGCGCTTTAGATCAGTTCTATGGGCGTGTGTCTTGTAGGTTGTAGAATAGTCTACAATTAAAGATGTTTACTTATTTAATCAATAAGGGTCAAAAAGGTCTGAAAGGTCATGAAAATCAATGCTGAGTCTGGAGTCAGGAATACTTATCGACCCTTTTTGCACCCTTTTTTTACCCTTTTTTTTTGCAAAAAGGTATGGGCCTGAAACCCGCCACCAGTAAGGGTAAGATAATAATTATTATATATAATATATACTTTTTATACTTATTTACCTACCCCCTTCCTGCAGGAGCTGATTTTTGGTGGTTTTCCAAGGTGTGGGGGGGTAAATAAGTTAAATAAGGTCGAAAAGGGTGAAAGAGGTGAAAATGGTAAATGTAGGGAATTTTTCCCTGGTGGGGCAAAACGCCCCACTCCATGATTTTGATGATCGGGAGGAGGCGGCGAAGCCGCCGACGGAATTGAAAACGCCGTAGGCAAAAAGGAGGCCGGAATATTGAGATATCCAGATATGTTGATACGGAAACCAGATGATGATCTGCCGTCGCCAGGGGAGAAGTGGGCCGAGTTCCTGTCCAAAGAGGTCGGGGAGATAGTGGTGCTGGTATACAGACGCGAGGATATGAAACGAGCCTGGGAGGCGCACAAGGGGAAGGCTATATGGTGCGTCGATGAGATTGATCAACTGATCGCCATCGAACAGGAGCCGGAAGGAAAAGAAATAATCAACGGAATGAACCAGCTCCGCAAAACGTTCGGGCCTACATACGAGTCGCCTGGACTGTTCAGGGCCTGGACCTGGCGCGAAGCGACATGTATAGGGATACTGAAGCAGGCATACACGGACGCTGCCGCAGTGTGCGGGGATAAAGTGCTCGAAGTTATTGATCTGCTGATGACCCATAAAGAAGCCGCACCGCGGCTCAGGGCCATAGAAACAGAATGGCAGGAGGCTATAAAAGACGGAGCAATGAATAAGTGTAAGCGCCTGGCAGCCAGGTTTGTGGACGCGCACAAGTGGGCGCTTAAACAATGCGAAAAAGCAAAAGCGTAGATGGTATAATGATAGAACCTGTTTTTAGGTTAGTAATCATGGGAACACCCCCTGGGCTGCGCTCAGGGGATTTTTTTTGGCGGTGAAGAATGAGCAAGAGCATAGAGCAAGTATTGATTGAAACAGAACATACCAGACTAATCAGGCAGCCGGACAAGTATTTAAGGGTGGAGATGAAGTGTGAGGGTGGGGAGATACCAGAACACTTAAAAAAACATGTAAAATCAAGTGGTGTTGAAAAAGATAAATTTAGGTGGAAAGTTAAAGGTTGGTATGGAAATTACATTCAATCCGTGGAAAACATGCTTTCTTTAGAGGCAGAGTTGTGCCAGGATAAAAATTTTGTGGGTAAAATTACCGAAATTGGCGACTTTCTCAAAAAATTGGTAGATCAGGCGCAGGAAAACATAACCAAGGGGATTTGTAATGAGTAATACAAAGAGATGCTGGATAGGGATTGATCCTGGGGTGTCTGGCGCAATGGCGTGGATCATAGAAGGCCAGAAAGCCCAAGTGATTGATTATGATCCCATCGCCTGCTGTGAAGCGCTCCGAGCTATGGTAAAAAAGCATGAATGCTTCGCAGTCATCGAGGAAGTGGTCGTTACCAGATGTAAGCGCGAGGGGAGAACGTCAGCGTTTAGATATCACACCAACTGGGCCACCTGGAAAGGATGGCTTGAAATGGCCGGGATTCCATTCGCCAGGCTTCGGCCAGCACAGTGGGGGAAGGGGATCATCACCAGGAAAGGGGAGGAAAGGAAGGAGCAGGCCCGTGAGGTGGCTGCAAACCTTTATCCTGAGGTTCGGGAGAGCTTGCAAAGGAAATCAGACCATAACCGCGCAGAATCGATTATAATGGCTCACAGGGCCAAAATTTTGGATATGACAGGGGAAGATGAATCAGAAGTGGATGTGCCGTGTTAGGCACTCCCTGCACTCCTTGCATGGAGCCCGCAGTATTATCAGCTGGCGCTTTGTTTGTTGATGTTGTCAAGTATTTCATAGTTCCCGACTGTTGCTGTCAGCTCAACGGTGACACCGTCTAGTTTCAGTTGCCACACAGGCCCGTGTTCGGTGTATTCATGGGTGATCATTAGTTAAGTCCTTTTACGAAAACCGCCCCGGCAACTATGCTAGGGCGGTCTCGTATTACAAGAAGGCAGGATAAAACCTACAGGTTATTGTATCATATGGAGCCCGCAGTGCTATCAGCTTCCGCTCTTTCTTTGGCCTTCTCGCGTAAATAGACGTTCATGATCCGAACTACCATATTGCTGATTGTCCGGTCTTCGAGCTTTGCCTGGGCCTGAAGGTCTTTATGCTCTCCCTCGGTAAGCCTGATTTGTAGTAGTTTCGATTTTGTTGCCATTGTGGTCCTCCTTGGAGCCCGCAGTATTATCAGCCTGTGCAGCTGACCTGGTTCGGCGGGGTTGCGACCGCTCTTACCCGCATTAAAGCCCCGAAGGGCTCCGCTCTGCGATTAGGCTGATATGCAGTCATCGCAAACATGTAGGTGAGTTACTGAATTGTAATGGCTGGCATTCTCCAGGCCACAGTCTTCGCATTCTTGTGGGCAGTGTTCGGCAATTAACTGGTCTGCATTCTCCGCAAGCCACCAGCGCACCTCTTGGTCAATATGGCAATAAATAGCAACCGCACCGTCTTTTTCAAATGGATCACTGCCTATCCCGACCGATTCGTATGCTTCTGTTAAAAGGTCGCTGTGCAAGTACCACAAATTTCGGAGTTCATAATAGTAGATAGGAACGTAAGAATCAGCAAGCTCCGTTATTCGGTCACTAAATTCTTGATATAACTCATCTTCGTCTGTGAAAGGCCCTGATTTTTTAAGGTATTCGATTACCTCAATTTTAAGTTCTTCGCAAGCATCGTCAATTCTTTCTTGTAAATCATCATCAATTTCGATTGTTCTTTTCATGGTCATTTTCTCCTGTTTGGTTAGCTGGGTTATTGCTTTGTGTACTCGGCGTCGTATTTTGCTTTGCACTTGGGGCATATGTAGCAGTCTGGCTGGTACTCAACCAGGTCTTTAGTCGTGTGGCATGTTCCACAAAAGTACCATAGCCACCACGGCTCACTATAGCAGTCTGAATAGTCATCTTTCATGCTCATCCCATATGGTGAGTTCATGTTATTCTCTCCTGTTTGGTTAGCTGTGAGTATTGTCTTGTTCTAGTCATCAAGCGGCCAGTATCCGTAGTCACTACCATTGCCAGGATGTGAACCAAAGAAGTGATTTTTCGGTGATAGTTCGTCCATGGCTGGGAAAAGGTCTTCCATAAGAAAGTCGTTGGCTTCCATGTCGAGTTCTTGGGGGATAAAGTCGTTTTCCTGTATGGCTTTAATGGTCTTGATGTTTTCGTTGTAAAATTTAAGCCAGCTTGGATGTCTGTGTACCTTTAATGTAGCCATGAAAATGTGAATCAAATCTTCTGTTCTCATGCTTCCATGTATTACTGTTCCAGGTTGTGCTTTTTTCATTGTCATTCTCTCCTGTTTGGTTAGTTGGTGGTATTGATGTTGCTTAATAGGTCCAGAGTCCGCGCTCTTTGCGTTGGGCAATCTTTCGGTTGATCACATGAAGCATCTCAATCTTGTCGAGGGCGCTAATGCAAATTTTATTGAGAATCTCGGCTCGTGTGGCCTCGATTTGTGTTTGGGGAAGCAGGCATAGGTTTACTGCTACATTGTCGAGTTTTTGTAATGTCATGGGTTTTATCCTTTCTTGTATATACATTATAATCCATATGTAATGCGATGTCAAGTAAAAATATTAAAATAATGAAAATAATTTTTCATGGTAAAATAATCGCATGAAAGATAATAAAGTGAAATGTCCTCATTGCGTTGTGATAGATATGTCATGGATAACTGGTGATCCCCAAGGGGGGACAGATATTTACGTCTGTTTTCACTGTAGGCGGAGGTACTTAAAAAGAGATGGGAAGCTGACCAAGCTTGACATGCCTCCGGGTGAGGTACCGAATGATAAGCCGGTAGAATCTACATAAGTTTTGTTATTTAGGTCTTTTGTGTTATCTTGGATGTAAGTGGGGCGTTTCGCCCCGGTGTTATAACAAATCCTCTACAAGCTAGGTGAGATATGTCTGGTCGCGGTCGTAGGGCATTAGCAGGGACCAAACCAACTAGTGAGGCATATACTCCAATTTATGCTCATCCTGATTGGGAGGCCGTCGCTTTTCTCTACGCCCTTGGCTATACAAGGTCTGAAATAGCTAGAGAATTAAAGAAAGATCTGTCCCACGTAGGACAGACACTGAAACGGCCTGTAGTGCAAGCACGCGTCCAGGCCCTTACATACGAAGGCCCCGACGCACTCAAGGTACTCGAAACCCAGGCCCTGCAAGTGTATGGCCGGGTTCTCCGCAAGTATTTATCGATGAGAGAAGGGGAAGAGGTCGACCCCAAGATCGAAAATGTTGCGATACAGGTAGCTAAGGATATACTTAACAGACAACAGGGCGTGCCGACTGGTAACAGTAAGCCGGCCCCGGTCATTGTAATAAACAATAAGATCCCGTTCCTGGGTGGCGCTTTACCTCCTGGTGCTGGGGAAGATGCTCAGACTGTCATCGACGTTACAAATGAGGCAAACAAGGCTAAGAAGCAAGAAAAGGGTAAAAATTCACGTAAAAATCCACGTAAAATTGAAGAGACTCCCGCCACTAAAGGCAATGAATGAGATAATGTATCGCATACGCTGGAAAATGCCACAGATCACCACCTCCGCCGGAGGCTTTTACTCCCACCCCTTCCCGACAAAACAGAGAAAGAAAATGCAATATAAAAAGAGAGAAGAGCGATCCCAGAGCGAGTCGAGCCTAACGCGTGCAGGCGACGAGCGCAGCAGGCAGGAGGCCGCCGGAAACGGCCCGGAATCGGTAGCCCCCTCCTCAACCTCCTGCCCGCCCCCCACCGCCCCCCCGAGGCCCCAGCCCCCCTATAGTACTAGCGGCTCAACACAGATTCCAAATTTTCAAAACCCTTACGGTAACGTACCGATAACATGGTATTTCCAACCAGTTGACGACTGGGCTCGTTGGGAGCGAGATATTGACATACAAATACAGCTTGGCAAACAACGGGTATGCAGGTGGCTGTATAACAAGGTAATTACAGGAGGCAGGAATCAATGAGTAATTACAAGACAGAAAGACATGGTGTCGGCAAATACGCGGTTTACGAAAGGATTTCAACTGCGGACAACGACTTCATTGTATTAGCTGAATTCACTGGCCCGGCGGCCTATAAAGACTCCGAGCTATTCAAGGCCGCGAAGGAAGGCGACCTCCTGAAAACCAATCAGTCCTTGGCAGACGAGATAGTTCAATTAAAACAAGAGGTTTCATACTTAACTACATTGCTAAAGAGCGTAAAAAAAAACAATGATGAAAACGTTGCATTTGCCAAACACCTCGAAGAAGAAAACTCCCGCCTGCGGCGGCTGACAGACAATAAGCCAATATTGGCATTCTCAGAAGACACACAAGGTACCATCACGATCAAAATTGTAAAGGAGTGAACAAATGAAATTCAAGAAAAAGCAACCGCCAGAGATATACGATGGCAACAAGTGGGAGAAGCATGGCGACCTGGACCACATCTCTCCGTATGACCAGAACTCGACTGATTTGTGCTCATTATGCCACAAGCCTATGAAAGATCATGGCATCGCATTGTGCCGCGAGGGCGTACGGCCTGTATGTCCAGGCATGTGGATCATGCAGATATCGGGCATCACTGAGTTGGAGACCGAGAACGGTTTACGTCTGAAGTACGAGGAGTACGACGAGGAGAAAGAGGTCCAGAAGCGCGACAAGAAGGCAGCCAAGAAATCTGCCAAGAAGGAGAAGTAGCATGACACTCAATCAGACATCAGCAGACGGCGGCGTACCGCACGCAATCCGGGAAGTGATTTTTACTCATAACGGCTGGAACGACCAGATGATCAAGGATCGCGGTCTGCCTAAGATGAACCCAGGCGACAAGCGGTTCTGGAGCAACCAGCACGCGGGCTATTGGGAGGTAGTGATCAACATAATTGGCCGCGCTTACAACGAGGTAAAGCATGCCGACATAGCGGAGCACTACAGCGGCAAGAACGCGCACCGTGCGGGCTATGAGACATTCGTAATGCGTTGCAAGGAGTTCATCAAGGCCAGGGACCGTGACGGCGACCGGATCGACGAGAAGGATATCGATGCGATTATCGCCATGTTCCTAGAGATCGGCAAGGACTACGACCAGGCGTCGATGCCTCAGTATGACCGGCAGTGTGATTTTTATTGCATGCGCCAGGGCTGGGACTTCGCTGTGGAGCTTTCTGAGGCACTGATCGACCATCTCAAGGGTAAGAAGAAGAAGGCAGGCAAATGAGAGAAGAAGGGCGCTTATACATTTACGAGAAAGAGGACGAGAAGGGCAAGGTACGGATCTGGCAGGACCGGAACCAGCATGCCCGTCGTCTTTACGAGGAAAAGGACCGCCGTGACCGTGAGATAGTGCAGCGGTATATGTTCGAGATGCAGCGCGACAAGCGGAAGCGCCCGGACAAGGTGAGTATCAACGAGATATTCCACTATGTGAGCATTTACTTGACACAGTTCACGCGCTATCAGCTGGAGATGTTCATGGTTCCGAAGCGCAACACTGAGGAGGCGCGTGCGTTAGGCCATGATTTCCAGAATGTGATGCAGCATTATATCCAGGAAAAGGACATGATCAGCGCGGCCAAGGACTGTGTTAAGCAGAGTTCTATGCGTCGCTGGAGTGTGGCCAAGATCGGGTTTGACGGCGTAGAGCCAGACAAGGATCTTATGGACCAGACTCGCGGCCAGCTTTTAAAGGAGTTCGTTGCGGAGAAGTTCCAGTCTATGGAGGAGCCGCCAGACGCCGGCATGTTCCGGCAGATGATGGGCGGTTATATCCAGGAGGCGAACGACGAGATCGACGTTATGGAGGCGGAGGACAATTACCTGACCCACCAGACCATCATGCGTCACGGCATGGACATGACCGGTTACGGCCCGTGGATTTACTCATGTGCGCCCGAGAGTGTTGTTATTGATCCTCACTGTCGGCTACCCAAGTACCGGCGCTGGGCCATTGAGCGGCTGGAGCTGACGCCCAAGGAAGCGCACGATGATTATGATCTTACCTGGGAAGAGATCCAACACTATCTGACTCCCCGGAAACGGTATATCGACGAAGGCTCGTATTACATGACCGGTGACGAGGGCGACAACATTTGTTCCGATCCAGACAGCGAGCGGATCTATATTTATGAGTGTTGGGACTGTGTTAACCGCGAGGTCAGCTATGTCATGGACGGTCGCCAGGAGTTCGTGAAGCCGCCGCGCCCTTATGCGTGGAGCGCAACTGAGTTGCTGGATCCTTACATATTCTTGATCATGGTTGAGGGCGACGAGAGCTGGAACCACTTGAACATGTGGGAAGGGCAGACCAAGCTCATTGATTTGAAGAATGACATGTTGAGCAGTTCTGCCGAGTCAGTGACCAAGAACCCAAGCGGCATGACACTGATGGATGATTCGCTGCCCAAGGAGGCGCAGTACGCCATCAGGCAGCCTAATCGCGATAAGGTGTTAGGTGTCAAGGTTGAGGGCGGCAAGCGGCTGGGCGATATGGTCTGGCAGGCCCGTGGTACTGAGATGAGTTCCACATCGTTCAATATCATGCGTAAGGTCGACGACGAGCTGCAGCGTGGCGCTGGCATAAGCCATTCAGCACAGGGTCATGAGAGTACGCAGGGCGACAGGAAGACAGCTACGCAGATAGTGAGCGAAGACCAGTCGCGAGCAGACAGGAACATCAGCACCCGGTCGATAGTCGGCCAATTCTTCCATGAGATTTTTACGGGCTGGGCGCAGCTGATCATGGAAAATGATCTTCCGTACCCGATCCTTGAAAAGATCCTGGGCCCAGAGCGTGCGGCAATGTGGCCCGACTGGACCAAGGAAGAGATCAGGAACATGTTCCGGTTCAGGATAGACACCAGCGAAACGCTGCGCAGGCCGCCAGAGCTGGAAAAGGCTTATTTCCAGGATTTCCAGAGCTATCTTATGGGGCTCGACAACTGGATATTAGGCATTTACATGGTCAACGACCCGAACCAGCCGAACCCTATAGCTTCTCTGGCCAGTGCCAACAGCTTGTTGATGTCGTTGAGCATGGCTACCATTGTGGCGAAAACGGTCTGGGGCATATCAGAGGACAGCGAGGTAATGCAGGTCATGAAGGACTTGAAGAGCCGATGCCGCCAGATCCTTGAGGCCCAGTCGGCTCCTATGGAGTCTGCAATGCCACCACAGCTGCCGCCAGGCCCTGACATGCTCCCGCCAGAGACGCAGGAGATGATCCCGCAAGAAGCGCCAATGGAAGCACCAATGGCGCCTCTGCCAGAAGTTCTCCCTATAGAGCCCAGAGAACAGGAGATGTCAGACGACATTAAAATGAAAGGTATGCAGATGGCATTTGACGTATGACTCGCGCATCCAACGAAATAAACATCGACTTTGAATATGACATTCGTGCATCGCAGAAACAGATGTACGCGCACAACCTCGATAAAGAGTTTATATTCTATGGAGGCGCGGTCGGTGGCGGTAAGTCGTGGTGGCTGGCCCGTCATAACGCCTGGCATTGTATGCATTATCCGTACACAATGACTATGCTAGGCCGTCATAAGAAGGTTGACATACGTAAGACAATCTTGAAGGCGCACATGGATGTGGTGCCACCTGACCTGTATACGTGGTTAGAGTCGAAGTTCATAGTGAAATGGATCAACGGTTCAGAGACACATTTTATAGGTGCGGATTCAGAGGAGTCGCTGCAAGGTCCAAGCATCAGTCTGTTCGGCTGGGACGAAGCTGCTGAGCTACCGTACTATGCTTTCAGTCAGATGGCGGCACGCTTACGTATAGTACTTCCACATGGCCCGATGAAGGGTGTGCGGCCAAGGTATCAGGGGCTGTTCACAGCCAACCCTGGCCCTGGCTGGATCAAGAAGTTGATTTATGACCGGTATATGATGGGTACGCTGCCGGACAACATCGCATTTGTTCAGGCACTCCCTACCGATAACCCCAACCTGCCAGCAGGCTATGTAGACAGGCTCAGAGACTTGCATCCAGATAGCTGGGTAAGGCGGTTTGTAGAGGGTGATTGGTCAGCGTTCGAGGGGCAGATATACGAGGAATTTAATCCGAACGTGCATGTGATACAGCCGTTCGAGATCCCTGTCGGCTGGAAACGGTGGCGTGCCATGGACTGGGGCTACCGCAACCCGACAGCGTTTTTATGGTGGACTATGGACCCGGCCACCGGTCGGCTATATTGCTATGACGAGCATTATCAGTCGAACATGGAACCGCGTCAACATGCGGCATATGTCCACTCCAAGTATCCTGACGAAGTATACGAATACAATGTTGGTGACCCCAGCATTACCAAGCAGGTATACGGCAGGGAAAGTGTTCTGTCGCAGTTTCAGGAGCAGGGCATACCAATCAGGCTGGGCCATAACGAGCGTATGCCGGGCATCATGCGGTGTAAAGAACATCTGGAACTGGACAAACAGGGCAACGCGAATGTTTATTTCTTCAACCACTGCAAGAACACTATCAAAGAGATAATGAACTATCGCTGGGCCGAGCTGGACTCAAGCGGCCTCAAGAGCAACAAAGAGGAACCGGTCCAGGTAAACGATCATGCTTGTGACGCTTTCCGGTACTTTATCATGAGCAGACCGCGCAGGCCAAAGATGCGCCGGATGCCAGAGTTCGGAACGATTGAGTACATGGACATGGTAAGCGGCCAGCAGGAGAACTATGATCTGATGGGCTGGGACGATATGGAGGACGACGGATATGCCTTTTCATGACCTTAAATGCCAGAATCCAGACTGTGGCGAGACTGAAGAATACGTGATGACAACGCAAGGCGATCTCCCAGCGTGTCCAAAATGTGGGAGTCGCAGGAAGATAGACTTTACAAACTATGCCAGCAGCCTGGTTGACGACCCATATAGCGAGCTGTCCGGCAAAGGGTTCTTTGCAGAGCACATGAGCAAGGAGGGTGTCTGGATAAAGAGCCGCAAACATTTCCGGGACGAGCTGAACAAAAGGAACCTTAGAGTAAAGGATGAAGGGCCGCCACAGCGAATAGATAAAAAGCAAAAACACTTTTTCAATATGAAGAAAACATGAAAGAGTTTACAGACAGACAAAGGCAAAATGTAGCGATATTGCGCCAGGTGTTGGACAACATTATCAAAGATGTCAACAAGGATACCTGGAGCGAATACACCCTGAAATTCAAGGAGGGGCGTTTATATCGCGTTGTAAAGCAGGAGAACTGGTTACTTGACAACAAGAGAAGTTGACAAATAGCGCCAGATATACCATATTATTTGTATAAATAGATGTCGGTGAAGCACATTGGCATCTCCACTCACGGGTGGAGGGGCTGGTGTGCTTTTCATTTTGCTCCCTCACCAGGAGTTAAAATGGACCCTAACCAAGCAGATTCTGAAGCGATTGTTGACTTTGATGAAGTCTTTAACGATTCAATGAAAGAGGTCGGTGTCACAGATGAAGATCTGAACGCCGGCGGATTGGTTGTTATTGATTCCAGCAAAGGCGACAGTGGTGAGCCAGAGCCCGCACAACCTAACCCCGAATCACAGGACGAAGGTGAGCCTACTGCCGGAGAACCGGCGGACACGGAGCGTTCAGACGGTGATGAAGAGCAAGATGAAAGCGCCTTGCAAGAACCTGGGCAGCCTGACGCAATGTCAGGAACTCGGGACGAGTCTTGGCTGAATCATGAATGGGCGAAAGACTTCACTCCAGACGAGTTGAAGAGACTTGAGCCCAAACTTAAATCAGCTGACCGGTTGATTAACAAGAAAACCGAAGAGCTTGCGGCCTTCAAGAAAGAAATCGCTAACGCGATGGGCGTTCTTGGGGAAAGACATCCCGATTTCATGAGCGATTGGGATTTGTTGCTTCAAGGCAAGGAATTGCCTGTCCGGCAACAGCATCAACCGCCGCGACCTCAAGATCCAATCCAGTCACATCAACAACCAGCACTTCAGGGAGCCCCGCAGATCTTCGATACGGAGACTGAGGAGGGCCGGGAGCTGCAGCGGAATCTTGACAGGTATCTGGAACACCAGATCAATCAGCGGTTCCAAAGCGCCATGGCCCCCGTACAATTGCGGCTGAACGAATTTCAGCAGATGCAAGCAGATAACGCATTCAATAACGAGCTGTTGCAAATCGACCAGGCAATTGAGAAAGACAACCTGATACCGCGTAAAGAGCTTGAGGCTGACATGATGCCCCTGGTAAAGCAGGGTTATTCACCGACAGTCGCCTATAACCTGGCCCTCGGCCAGAATATGGACAAGCAACGTGCCCGCTGGGAAAGCGATGCGACAAAAAAAGTTATAGCCAAGACAATGAAACCGAAATCCCACGCAAAGCCAAGCATGGCCAGCAGTAAGAAGAAGCCCGAAAACACCAACTTTGTTTCTACGGGCTACGAATCATTGGACTTCGCCAAGGTGTTCAATGAAACTGCTGAAAAGTTGGGCATCGGTTTCAGCGAATAAAGCGAGGTGAATAAAAAATGGCAACTCTGACAGAGAATCTTGCCAGCTCCCTTGTTGTCACTACGATGAACAACTACAGCACTAAACTGAGGGACACTTATTTCAAAAAGTTTTCCTTCCTGGGACGGTTCTGTAAGGCGATGAGGGACGAGTACAAATACACCGGCAAAAAGTTCGGTAAGTTTTTTGATGGCGGGCGTAGCTATTTGCTGCCGATCACTGCCAACGAGAACACTACCATGGCCGGTTATTCCAATATTGATAAGATCGATACCACTCACAACGACTCTGAGTTCGAGAATGCACAGTACTTTCCGCGCTATGTTGCCGGATCTGTGACCTTGAGCGACGAGGACATGGACCAGAACAGCGGCAAAGCAAAGCTGATGAAGCTGGCACAGAAGAAGATGAACAATGCACACAAATCAGCGTGCAAGGTTCTGACCCAACATCTGACTGCTGATGCCCTGGCCTCCAGCAAAAACTTTGCTGGCATTCCTCAGTATATCGTCACCACGGCAGAAGCCTCACAGACTTCTGGCACTGTAGGCGGTATCACCAGGAACTATAATAGCGGCGTCGGTCCATGGTTCAACAGGGTCCAGACTGGCGGCGGTTCATCGTTCGGTACTGGTAACAACAGTGCTGGTATAACCAAACTTCGTACCCTGTTCAACGACTGCTCAGGCGGCTCGAACGGTGACAACCCTGACCTGCTGGTATCGAACAGTGATTCTCATGAACTTTATGAGACTTCACTGACCACCCAGGAGCGGTATGTAAAGGACGCCAACAAAGCTATCCACGATCCGGGTATCTCTGCCAATGCACTTCTGTTCAAAGGCGTTGAGTACATTTGGGATTCTGCTTTCCCGGCGCTTCGGATCTACATGATCAATACCGAGTACCTGTACATCATTTGGGACCCGAAGAAGCATTTCCTTTTCCATCCTCCTCAGCGGCCAACTGACCAGCTTGCATCCGTCAGCCTGTTCGTCACCAAAGGACAGCTCGTATGTGAAGGTCTGAACCGCCAGGGCGTATTCCACAGCTTTACCGCATAAAAAGGAGGTGATGACAAAATGACTTTGCAGCTTATCGATACGATAAAAATCAGGGGTGCCATCACTGATGTTGGAGCTACCCAGCTCCACGATCTTGGTACCACCATTCGTACTACTGACGGCAAGGAGTACATGTACGTCAAAGCAGCTGCCGCTATCACTGATACCGGTACTGCCGTACTTAATGTTGACAAGTGCCTGGTAGTCTGGAGTGACCGGTCTGCATTTACGGTTACTACTGACAATACTTTGGCAAATCGGTATGTGGCTGGTAAGTGTATGCCTACCGTGTCCATCACCATCAACTATTACTTCTGGATTCAGACGAAGGGCTTGTGTACCCTGGTATCAGGGAACGGCGCACGTGCCATCGTAGCTGGTGAAGGAATTGTACTTGACGACGATGCCGACACCGGTAAGATCGGCGGCGTTAACCTGGACGTGACGGCCACCGTTAACCAGACCAACGTTAACGCTACCCTTGTATCTATCCATGGAATTATCGGGACTTCTACAGAATCAGAAGCTGTAGCAGATCAGGATGTGGCAGTCATCCTCGATTGTCCCGCTTCTCCTTAATACTTAGGTTGTGTGCCGGGCTCTATCTTCCTGGTAGGGCCTGGCTACAACCGCCAAGGACGTGCCGATGAATTTCGCGGAACTATTGAGGACGCTGAAGCTGAAAGTAAGCCGAAACACTGATGACGCTGCCCAGAAGGCTGCTATCAATTGGGCGATAAGGGAGATAGCGTCCGAAGACACTAGCTGGGAATGGCTTCAGATCAAAGACTACCCTATTACCACTGTAGGGATCTACAGCACCGGCACGATCACACTAACCCAGGCCAGCAGAAGTGTAGTTTTAGCGACAGGCACATGGCCGTCAACCGCCGGGAACCTTGGCACAAAGCTGAAAATATCCGGCGACAGCTCCTTCTATGAGGTCAGGAAGCGCGTCAGCAATTCGGAAATAGAATTGAAATACCCGTATGGTCTGGCGACAGCGGCAGGGCAAGGATACCAGTTGTTCCAGGACGCATACATCGCCCCCACAGACATGAAGCGCGGCAACTATATTAGAGACCCGAACGGAACATACGAGCCACTTCCATACATGGAAGATATCGATATGGACCGCGCTTACTTCACATCATTCAACAGCGGCGACCCGTGGGCATTTAACACCGACACTAAGGGCCTTGTTCGGATATATCCTGCGCCAGAAGACGCCAGGACACTGATGCTCACATATTTCAGGAATCACCCGCCACTAGTGAACAATGATGATCGGGCGCTCATGGACGATGATTTCCATAACGCTATTATCACTGGTGCCATGATATTCCTGGCCGACACGTATGAAACTACGTTTGAAAAATCAAAGCTACAGAAAGAATACGATCGGATGATCGAAAAATTAAAATCAAACAACAAACCGCCAGCAGGTACCGTCATTACCAGGCGCTCTCCGTATTCTGGCCGGTTAGACGACTACTATGGCGAAGAATATCCGCGCACCTGGCCAGGGACGATAACCTGATGAATCGTAAGCAGCAGCAGATACTTCAGGTGCCAATGTATGCCGGGATGAGCGACAAGTATTCGCCTGTGTCGCAGCCGCTGGAATATGCCGAAGAGATTCTTAACTCCAGGCTAGATTACGTTAATGTCTGGGGACAGCGGCAGGGCCTCCAATCGTATATCGATAACGTTACCAACAATCAGATATACGGTATCCACGAATACGTGAAGACTGACGGTACCAGGCAGTTGATGATGACCTCCAACAATAACCTGTATCGCGACAGCAGCGGCACAAGCGTATTTGTGGGGTCAGGACTGACAACCAATAAGCCGACATACTGGGTCAACTGGCTCAATTACGGATATCTTTGCGACGGCACAACCAGGATACAGGAGTATGACGGCTCTGCGATGGGGAACTGGGGTGCCACATCGGTTGTTGCGAAACACATAGAACTATATGTTGATTGGATGTTTGCCATTGACGCTGCGAGCCCGCTATTGGTTAAGTTCAGCGAGCTTCGTGACAGGGTAACCGCATGGCCAGCAGTGAACCAGTTCCCTTTTGACTCGCCAGCCGGCGATGTATGCGTCGGTCTGGTAGCAGTAGGCGACAGGGTACGCGGCAGGCTCCTGGTAATGAAAGAGCTTTCGACCTGGTTCCTGGAATGGAACGGTCAGAACATCGGCCCAACAAGTTTTATCAAGGGTCTGCAGTGGAGCGATAACGGGTGCGTTTCGGCGGCAACTATCCAGAAGATCAGGACCGGGATAATGTGGGCAGACCTCAGAGGAATCTGGTGGTGGCGGCCAGGCATGGACGAGCCCCAAAAGATGACCGACGAGATAGGGCGATTCTGGACAAACAACCTGGCGGAAGATCTGAGCAAATCACATGCTATCTATGATCATCAGCACCAGCTCTATAAGCTGTTCGTTCCTGGCATTAACCAGACAGAAACAACTCGTTGCATCAACTTGGACGTGGCGACCGGAGCTATCACACTCGACGAGTTTGAGGGACCGGTACCAACGTCTGGATATGTTAAGAGAGCCCCAGACGAGAAACAGACGATCTACATAGGGACAAACGACGGCAACCTTACAAAACTCACATACGAGGCCAAAGCCGACCTGACAACAGCGATAAAAGGGAAGTATGTGATCCCTCGCTTGTTGGGCGATATAGACGGTGACAAGCATGTGACACAGATCGTATTCAAATTTCAAGAGAAAGGCGATTACGATATGAATGTCAAAATCGAGTGGTCAGATAAAGACGGCTTCGACCCTTCCAAGAACTCGAAAGAGTTCAGCTTCAATATGGCGACCCCCAACACAATGATCTTCCATGATTATACGAATAACCCGACACTTCCGGGTGCCGCATACTTTGGGAATCCACCAGCAACCCCGTTTTACTTCAGAAAAGCAGGGACCAGGCGCGTGTCAGAAGAGCTTGATATCGTTGGACGCGACTTCACAATAACGCTGGAACAGGAAGGATTGAACGAGACATTTGAAATACTAGAGGTTCAGTTGATTTATTATGCTACCCAGAGATGGAACGATCAGGCGGGCAGATGATGGAAGGCCGCAGCACCATAAAGGCATACCCGCAGAACCTGACGGTTAGCACGATAGCCGACCTGCATGAAAAGCAGCTGCCAGCGCCAACAAATTGGGTTTCCTTTTACAAGGCAGACACAGGCGTTGCAGACACAGAGTTTGATTTCGACTGGCCTTATGATTATGTGCCAAAGATGTTTATCACGCTGTATATCAACAAGGGCGGCGTAGTGTACGACAGCGGCACAGCATGGACGACAAGCAAGATTTACTTTAAGTGTAGTACAGCAAACACGAAAATATTAGTGATGGTGGCATAATGGCGTTTACACCGCAAACAATTAACGACTGGGTAGATGACGATGTTGCGAACGACTATCCTTCATGGAACGCGAAGATCGCAAAAATAAACACTAACTTCACCAACGTCCAGACAGATCTTAACGCGGCCAGCAACGCGATAACAGCTTTGGACAACATCAATGATTCTATCAAGGGTTATGAGGTTTCATATAATGCCAACGGCCAGGAGATAGAGGTCGCACTTGGTGTAGCGTGGGACTCCACCGGAAACTACATACTGGAGAATACTGCTGGTACCATTGATTTTAGTGGCGCTGGCGAACTAGGTCTTGATACTGGCGCAGCCGCAAATGACACGTTTTATCATGTCTGGGCAGTCGGCAAATCTAGAGCAGCTGTCGGACGGGTGATCGCCAACACTTCAGTAACTTTTGTGTTGAGCACATCGACTGTCGCGGCAACAGTTGCATCCAATCTGAATACTACGCTGGGTGGTTCTCCGGGCTATGACAAGGCCAGAAGGCTAGGCAGCATCAGGACAGACGGATCAGCAAACAGATACAAGTTCATCCAGCAGGCGATAGGATTTGTCAGGCGAACCACATTTACCGGAGTCAACCACTTTGCCTCACCTTTCGAGGTCAACGACGCAACAGGCGCAGTTGATACTACCGTAGATTGCAGCGGTATCGTTCCAGCCACCGCAAAGGCGTTTACTGTAGAGCTTGCATGTTATGCAACCGGCGTCAGCAAGAGCGGGTCCGTAAACATCGCGCTCCATGGCCAGACGGCGAGCGCCACTAATAGATTCCTTCAGATCGAGAGCGCAACTGATGCTGGCGGAAATGTCTACTTCAGAGAGACTGTATCCAAGATACTGCCAATTGATCCTGGTGAGGCAGGCATCAACTTCCACTACATCACATCCAATACAGACGTGAGCCTAAGAGCCAACATAACTGAGTATGACGACGACGTTTCGTTATAAGGAGAATCGGACATGAGAACTTTTTTGTTTTTAGTAATCGCGCTTACTTTAACGGCGGCGGTTGATGCACAACTCACCCCCGCTTCTTCTTATCCCCGCTCGACGTTTCAATCAGTGTCACCAGGTGCAGGTACCAGTCTTCCAGTCTTGATTAAAGCATCCGATGGAAAAATTGATTCAAGCCTATTGTCGCCCATCACTACCTACTCAACACCAGTCACGGTGCCAGGAACCAACGGCCTGATATTCAATCACACGATAAACGGCGACATAACCATTAACGCTGCCAACCCAGCCACTGACTTGGTATACACCGTCCCTGATGCTGGAGCAAACGCGTCGTTTTTAATGACAACTGGAGCAGCACAAACTGTACATACGACAATAACATTTGAGGACACATATTTAAGAATATTTGATTCTGACAATAGTAATACATTTGGGATAAAGGGTCACGATATAACAGCAGATAAAAACTTCTTTTTGCCCAATGTATCAAGTGATGCTGATTTCATAATGGATGTTGGAGCGCAAATTATTTATGGAGTAAAGACTTTTAATGTTGCACCCAAAACAAACTCAATTGCAGAGCAAACCGCTGGAACTGGGGTTACCGTTGACAGTGTGCTACTTAAAGACGGTGGAATATCTGTGTCCGGTAATATTTCCGGTACGGCGGGAACAGAGACGATAAGCAATTTTGCCACAGTAACTACTACCACTGTAAATACTGGAGCATTAAACGCAACTGGTAATGTGGATATAGATGGCAACACCGCTGTGTCAGGAAACATTTCCGGTACGGCAGGAACAGAGACAATATCCAACTTTGCCACGGTAACCACTACCACCGTAAACACCGAAGCGTTAAACGCAACCGGGAATGTTGACATAGACGGTAACACAACTGTGTCCGGGAACATATCTGGTACGGCAGGCACTGAAACGATAAGTAACTTTGCTACAGTGACCACCACCACTGTAAACACCGGGGCTTTGAATGCCTCTGGGAACGTTGATGTTGATGGCAACACCACTGTATCTGGCGACATATCTGGTACTGCTGGGACCGAGACCATCTCGAACTTTGCGACTGTGACAACCACTACGGTTAACACGTCAGCTTTAGCGGTTAGCGGTAATCAGATCATAGTGGGCAACATAACAGGAACTGCCGGCACAAGCGTGATATCCGGTGTTGATACAGTTGTAACCACGAGCGTTGATCTGGTTGACACTGGTAAAGACCATGAGCTTACCGTCACACTTAATGAGGATTTGACCGGAGACAAAACTCTGAACATTACTGTCAATGATGGAGATAGATCACTGGCCATTGAAGGCAACGCTACCATTGACCAGGATACGAGCAGTGGATCAAGCCCGGTACTTGATGGTACGAATTTCACTGGTATTCCAGACGGTGCGCTTTCAGCCAATGTTGCGTTATTGAATGCAAGCCAGGAGTTTACTGGATACACAACTTTTGCTGAAAAGGTTACTGTTTCTACGACAAGCGGTGTTGAGTTTTACAATCCAGGTGGCGGCACATTATTGCTTAAATCAAGTTCTGCCGGTGGATCATATACATGGACATTGCCAACAGGGACAGGCACATCTGGAAATGTGATTATATCAGAAGGTACACAAACATTATCAGGAACATATACACTTGACGAAGCAGGTGGTGTTGCTGCTCTTGACATTCAAGACGGCGCTCTTTTTGAGATACAGGCTCAAGGAGGAGGTAATTGGGCTCGGTTGATATATGGCACAGGTGGATCAACAGCGACATTAACAATACCGTCACAATCAGGCGCATCTAATTTTGTGATGTCTGAAGAAACTGCTACGATTAATGGAGACAAAACATTAACTGGAACGACTGCTCTTACCGGCAATGTGAACGTTGGCGGCAACGTATCAGGGTTGTCTGGAACAGAAGTGATATCCGGGTTTGCAACGGTAACGACAACCAATGTAAATACTGCGACACTTGACGCAACCGGAAATATTACAGTTGGCGGCAATATAGTTCTCGACTCATCCGGCAAGGCTGGTATTGGGACAACTGAGCCAAATAGGTTGCTTGACATTGAAAATTCATCAGGTGACGCAAATGTATCAGTAGTGTCAGGCACATCGAATACAGCAAGCGTTCTTCTTGGTGATACCGACGACGACGATGCCGGTATTATCAAATACAACAACAGCACTGACGGTATGGAGATCCACGCAAACACGGTTGTTGCGAAGCGGTTTTTTATTCAACAACTTACCGACTCTGGGGCCGCAACTGACGTGAAGGCGCTTGGTGACTGGCTTACCAACCAAATAGCGCGAGTTGATATCGTTGCCAATTCAAATGGACAGCCCGCATGTTGTTCGTTCCATATCCGGGGGACTGGAAACACTTCTGTTGAAATATATGATTCCGCAGATAGTTGTTCAGTGACTTCAACTACGGCATCATCATTCAATCTTTATTATGACGGAGACATTGGCAAGTATGAGATGGAAAACAATCTCGGTGCCACTGTTACATTCTCAATTGAGATCCTGGGGAATTGACATGAAAAACTTAAATACATTTCTATTGTTTTTACTTGCCATAGTCTGTTGCTACGCCATTCAGGTGGCTGGAGGAGGAATCCGTGTCGGCACTGAAGGCGTTGGAGTAATGAAGTCATACGGCAAGGAGATTGTTGCAGATGATGGAACAGTTGACATGATACTATGGAGCGCAAACGGCGTCGCTGTAGTCACTGTGGTATCAGATGGGGATACATCTCAAGGCGCTTGCATGTGGCATATCCAGGGTGACGCGAATACTGTGAAACTTATCAGTGATACTCAGACGCCGCCAAAATGTGCAACATCTGATACAGATGGCAGGATGTGTATGATTGCTGACGGAGACGGAACATACACGTTTAAGAACAGGCTTGGAAGTGAAGAAACATTTATCGGGGAAGTGTTTGGGCTAGGACTTTAAGGAGAAACACATGGGAGACGCAAAACCAAAAACCGCAGCAACTGTTGATATTTTGGCGTCAGCTACTACATTACTGGCGCTCTACAATACCAAGTTGGGAACATCATTCTCAAAAGCAAAATCAGACATGGTGCAAGTGAAGGCGGCAAGCACAAACGCAGCGAATATAACGATTGGTGATTCCACTGTTACCGCTGGCAATGGCTTAAACATAGAGCCTGGCCAGGGTTTTAGCCTTCCATTTATAAGGCTTGATGGCGGTAACGTCACCGACCTGAAAGACTGGTATGCCATTGGCACTGTAGGTGACAAACTTGACATTCTCCCTATAACTGCTGTCTTTGACACCTACGAATAAGCAATGAGGTACAGACATGGCAATTTCGACACAATACATCAATCCCAAGAGGATTATTCAGGGGGCAGCTCCAAGTGGTGCGGCATATGAGGTTCGGGACTTACAAAACAATCCTTACTACGCCTATCACAATCCCTATATGCCCCACTCACAACCTGCCATCAGCTATTACACACAGCCTTATGGCGGTGGAAATGCAGCCATGTCAGGCGGTCAACAACCAAGTTATTACCGATTCACTGATCAAAACGCAATGGCTCGCCAGGGGATTGGCACGCCCGGCAATGTCCAGGCGTTGAGCCAGACATACAACACCGGGTTCAGCAGCCCGAACCAGCTCTATGCCAAACCGGTGGCAGGCG